>Ga0209611_10004976_pt1 | contig 22517 bp, 19 predicted proteins | sample S1TSphgellanicum_3_FD_187693 | JGI IMG/M metagenome (GOLD analysis project Ga0209611, IMG submission 187693) | Host-associated microbial communities from peat moss isolated from Minnesota, USA - S1T2_Fc - Sphagnum magellanicum MG (SPAdes) (version 2) | ecosystem: Host-associated > Plants > Peat... | reverse complement strand
GGAATCGGCGCATGGTTCTAAAAAAAAAAAAAAAAAACTACTATGTTAAAGTAGTAATGGATTTCCTATACCACCGTAACCTATACTACTCTCCATAGGTTCATTCAACCCATGGTCCATGAATAAAATGAATCCTCATGTGAACAATCATGTTTAAGATTCTTCCTAAACTCTTCCTATTGGGATTTTATTTTTTTTCCTTCTTTGCCCTGCATTTGAAAAGCTCTCCAATTTCATAATGGTTTTCAAGTTGCAAGAAGGATGCAGACCAATAAGTTTTCAACTTTGGGTTCGATCCAAATTTAAAAATCTTCACACAAAATGATACTCGGTTTAATTCTCTCCCATCCTCAAGTCCATGTTCAACATCACAAACTTACCTCTTTCATGTATTTGTGTTTTTACAACACTTTAACAAAATGTTCAAGATTAAATATTAACATAAGCATTGACATGATATTATTACAATTACATTGTAACATAAAGTTTTGATCCAAACATTGTGTTCCAATGTCATGACAATATGATATCATGATTGTAAAATCACTTAACTTTCAACAAGTTCAACATGGTTTTGTGAAAACCGTTATATTATTGATGGAAATTATGATTAAGTTTGGCATATGTACTAATTTTAAGACTTGACACCGTTAGCATGTCATTCGAATTGTTTGCAATGAATTCACCTTCACCTCACACTTTGATTCTTCCCATGAATAATCATGCCTCAAATTATACTTGTTTCCAATGTTTTGGACATCACCTTCCACAAAATAAGGTTTGATCAAGTCCGCCACAATAATATTCTAATCAATCTTCATGATATGGAAAAAAACACTTTTAGAAAATTTGAAATTTTCAAAAGGATCTTTAAATATGTTGAATGTTCATATTATTGTCACCACATTTTTTTTGTTTCCCTAGTTATTTTGCCAATAATGCAATAATAATGATGCATTAATTCAAAATTGGCACTTCCATCACTTGTTTCACTACACTACAAATCCTTTTATTCTCACAAATTAAAATTGAAATCATGCAATTTTCACAATCCGATTGTCTCCAAGATGTTGCATTCATTTTTGAGAAAAGAATAAAAGGAGTAGTCTCGGAAAGGACTTGTTAAAAGAGAATAGTCTTATGGAAATTGTGGCAAAGAAAACTGGAAGTTCTGCATAATTTGTTTGATCTGGTTTTAGGGCTTTAGAATAAAGCTAACCCGCAGCCCATTTTTTTTTCCGCTCTGCCCACTAGCAAATTTCAGACCTTTTCACCTTCTTTTGTCCTTTCTTAAAGGAGTTGGGCAGATAGCCCTAACTGCCCAATGGATCTGCCCTAACTGCCCATTATCCATTGGCCATGTAAGCTTTTTTCGACCATTAGATAAAAGCCTATTCCACAAACCCTATATATTTTTGTACATTATTTACTCTAATATTATAACCCTTGTCTATATACCAACAGGATTTTTAAAAAAGCCCCAAATGAACAAAAGCATGAATGAAAGTCAAGGAATCCATGATTTAAAAAAAAGATGTGAAGTTAGTTTTCGGGGGTGAGGATTCACAATGCATTTTAGAGGATTGAACCTTGCACCTACTGACTATAAGTAAGCCTCTCAATGGATTGTGGTAAACTAGTAAGTGTAAGATCTCATCTCTTTTATAACACATATATTGGTCAATACTAATGTAGCCTGTGCCATTGTCTGAAGTGTGAATTGATTGCCCAATTAATTTTTCCTTTCAAAATCATCTTTTGTAATGAAATTGAATTTCCAATGATAAAAACCACTCAAATTTCAATATCCCTTGCACCTCATATCTAAAAATTTCCAAATCACCTTCATTAAATCCTACTCATGAAAGGCTTTTCAACAATACACCAAGAGAGTGCCCAAATTCCCTTTAAATTATTTTTTTAATTTAAATGAGTTTTCAGCAAAAAAATTTGTTCAATATTCAATAACTTCTCCATCAGGTGTTGAAACATTATGAAATCAACTAAAGGCACCCGTATTTACCAAGGGGCATTCCAATGGTATCAAGAGTTTGGCATGGGCCATCATGGTTTGGGAGATCTAGATGGGACAAACGAAACAAAACAAAACTTACAAGTACCTTCCCAAATTTCATAGCTAGAAAATTTTGTAGGAAATTTCCATAGCATGAAATTTTCACAACTTGGAAATTTCTCAGTGCGTGAGGGATACGATCGCTAAATATTATTTCATTTACTTGGGAAGTGACTATTTTGAGTTTTGCTCTTGTATGATTCTCACATGGTTTGCAATATAATAAGCCTACAACTAGTCCTTAGGTGCACCATAGAATCCACATTTTGGGTTCTTAGTGTGTACTCCCCCTGAAACTAATACTTGCAAGAAGGGATGAACACACACACACAAATCGATAGATTAACCTTTTTCCTTCTCTTAATGGAGAGATTCAAAATCCATGATTGTTGTTTTAAAAAACAGAAAAAAGCAAACAAAAACAATGTCAAGTCATGTACAAAATATTCCATTTACGAAGAAAGGAAGGCAATTAAGAAGAAACATGATACATGGTGAGCTCAAGAAAGTCATTGATGGTGTCATTTTTCTATTTGGGCAAGAATATATCCCAAAACCATATCTAAAAAGCACAAGGTGTCTCTCTCACCAGGTCACCTTATGAGCTTTGTGGTTGAGGTTCTGTTTGTTTCCAGCTTGCCCGCTCTCCGCTGGATTTGCCATGATGTCTGGATGAGCTGCTGGCCTCACAAACTACACAGTCAACAACCTCCAGTTCATTCATTTGCTTAACTTTGTCTATTCACATAGTGTATATATAGGATGTTCGTAGCCATTTGACAGCACCCGAGAAACTGAGTTCGTCATTGTCAACTTTTTAATGTAGCTCACACTTGTGTAACCTACAATTTCACATAGTAAGAGCATCTCCAGGAGTGCTCAGTATGTCACTCGGGATGATAAAATTAAATGTCTAAAGTTTAGCTTTTTCTTTTTTTTGCAACCCCACCAATAAAACTGGAACTCGAACTGCATATACGTGGGGACCACTAATAGCAAACCACCTCGACTAATCATTATGATCGACCAATCAGAGAAATACTGAGTCAGGTCCAATTTATTACACTCTGTTTTGGAGGTGCACAACAGTGTTGTGCCTTTTACCAGCCATGGCAAGTTGTTTCCTGAGCTAAACCCGCACATTTTGACCTTTTCGCAATAAATTTTACTTTAGGGAGTCACATACTGTACACCAGTAGTGATGCTCCAAGAGCATCCCCAGCTGTGCTGTGTATGTTACCCCGAACATTAGAATTCAATGAAGAAAGTCAAAACATGCCGGTGTGGCACGGGACACCAGTTTTGCTCTTGCATATTTGCACAGTGTGCTGAGGCTGGTGAAAGGCGCAGCAGAGATCTTCACCTGCTAGAGAAGCGTGTAATAAATATGATCTAACCGCTGTTCCCTGTTTCTGATTGGCCCATCACAATGATTGCTCCAGCTGGTTTGCTATGAGTACTCTCCCACCTATTTGCAGTCTCAATTTCAGTTGTGTGGGTGGGGTTGTGAAAAAGGAAATAACTAAACTTGGATTTGAAAAGTATTTTCTCAGATTTTCAAATCCTACCCTGGCCCGACCACCAAAGGAGGTCTTGGGATCATAGATCCCAAGACCCAATCGGAAGCCCTACTAGCAAAGCTCCTGATCAGGGGCCTGGCCCCAGGGCTGATCAGGTCAGGCTCCCGGTCCACGGCATGGGCCCTAGCACCCAGGTCATCAACTGGCTTTTTGCAGCCCCTAAACTCAAAAGGCTCCCTTGCTCCTTATGGAAGAGCATAACAGGCGCCTGGTTAAACGTCCGACCGGGTTTGCGCAAATCAGAACCCACCATCCACGCGGAGCTACTCAGACAACCTGTGTTCGGGAACCCGCTCATCACCAACCAGGAGAGCAGACCACTTGGCTTCAGCGGCAGGAGCAAAGGCAACACATTTGCCAGTGCAGGCTACTCCAAGGTCCGGGACTTCTGGGACCTAGAAACGCAAGACTGGAAAAGTCTCTCCGCCCTCTGAATGAACTTCCATCCCTCCAACATGTAGGGCAAACACATTATCACCTCTAGCATTCCCTAGAACCCGGCCACTTTCAACAGCAGACCCTAGGCGGGCGACTGGGTAAGCAGGAGTGAGCCCAACACAAACGCCCCGCCCGAGTGGGTCTACCAGATCACCGAGACGTTTCAAAACACAGCCTGCGCCAAAGAGTTCCGTAGGACCACCTCTGTCGGCCGCATCCAAGCCACCAACGGCCAGAACATCACCATTCCACTGGAGGGTTACGCGCCAATCAGAGTCCTTGCCGAAGAAGGGCATGGGACAACATTCAGTCTGGCCAAAGACCTTCCGACCCCAGGTAAGAAACCTCCCCTCTATTGGATCTTCGAAATTGGCTTCATTACCGACCTCCCATGGGACCCAGGCGACTGGCATTGGCAGAAAACGTCCACCATGGGTGACGCTCCCTTCTTTGGTTACTCAGCCAAAAGAGGTTACCAAAATGCCAGGGGAACCGACCACACTCCTAATATCCTATCCTTCGTTCAGCATCTCAACCTACGCAACTCCACCATCCCCCAAGTCATCGCGAGGATATGGCATAATGCCCGCCCACGCAAAGTCGGAACGCTCATCTGGCTGACCCTCAACAAGGGCCTGCCAATGGGCACCTGGCTCCAAACAATGGGTATCCAAACTAACTGCAAAGGCTACGACCTCAGCCTCCCGGAATCCGCCCAGCACTGCCTCATGGACTGTGTTCCTGCTCAACGGGCTTGGAAGGCCTTCAACCACGTCTGGAAAGAATGGAAGGCGCCTGACCGCCTCACCATCTCTTGGCCCTTCATCCTCCTAGGTGAGGCCGTGTTCGAGCTGGATGACGATCCTCCGGACCTCCACTGTTACCACACGGGTGGGTACTCCTACATCAGACAACCCCTGGACATTCTTAGGAGCTTCCTGCTGTACTACCTCTGGTCCGAAAGATGCCGCAAGCACTTCGACGACCATTACTCCTTGAAGAGAGTCCTACTTCAGGCTTGGGAGGCTACGGTTGAAGTCGGCATGGCCACCTGGAAAGCCATTAGAACCTCTAGTCAGAATAGGGACCAGAAATGGCTGCATAGTGACCAGCCACCATGGCACACTTTTCTTTTAAACCTAAAAGAAACACTAATGGAAACCTATGGTAAAAATTTGGTGGCAACCAAGGCTTCTTTTCACAGCCATCATAAGCAATTTGAAAGGCAAAGAGAAGCTTAAAATATTTTTCCCATCAAAATAAATGCAACCAAAATTAATAATTCATCACATGAAAAAGCAAAGCAAAAAAAATGGCCCATAAAAAAAAAGTAATAAAAAGGTACCCATGTCACTACATGAGGGGCTAGTGTGAACCTACACTTGATAAATTGATAGTTTCACCTTCTTGCACAAGGCCTCTTAAAGAGGCTACAACAATGCGGGAAATGTTAAAATTTGGATGTAAAGATGAGTGTTTACTAAGACTTAAGTTGACATCATTTTGTTGGAATCAACATAAGAGTTGGACCATGGAACTAATTTTTTTTTGTTAAATCTAAAATTGAAACCTTCAAAAAACAATATTCATGAAAATAAGTTCAGGGTCTTTAGGTAGGAAAAGTCGACCCTAAAACTAATCTTTTGTTAAATCTGAAATCAAAACCTTGAAAAAAATATTCATGAAAATAGGATCAGGATCTTTAGGTCATAAAGGTAATTTTTTTACAAAAGTTAATTAAAGGGTTGAACTTTATTAATTAAGTTTTAATATTGATTAGTTATTGAACTTCGTATTTACATTTCTCATGTTTTAATTTGTCAAAAAAATTTGTGCTAATACAACATCTAGCATTGGGAAGTGTGTAGTGTGTACATGGAATCAAACTTGATTTTTGTATAAGTTTAGAGATTCTCAAATTTGAAAAAATGTATTAAAATTGAAACTGAAGAGTTTAAAAAGGACCAAGCTCTAATTCCACTCAAAAAACTTTCAAATAAATTTTATCAAAACAAAATGCTATCAAGAATCACTTGCAAGTTTTATTGAAGTTGGAAACTTTAAACACTTTGGGTGTTAATATGTGACATAAAGTAGGAGAATATGGACAAGAGAGTGGTGTAACATGGAGTGAGATGCAACATGAAAAAAATAATTAATTTGAAATTTGAATTAATTGCAAGATATTCAAACTCTTTTTTTTTTCTTTTTTTCTTTTTGTAAATTTGATATGCTTTGTATTGTTTTCTTTTTTTCAATTTTGTAATGTAGGCAAATTGGTGATCACCAACAAGAAGATTTAACAAAGATTGGCTATACACCAGACATGAAAATTAAAAAAATGTTTTAAATCCTTTTAGATTTTGGTTACATGTTTGAGCATGTTGGAAAAATCTAATAATTTGATTTCATTGTTTCTTGAAATCTAATGAATTAGTGCCATTATTTTTTTTTTAAATCCTTTGTATGTATCAAATTCATATTTTCAAGTTTAAAAAATGCAAAAACTCACCTATAAAAAAAAAAACCCCCACGGATGCTTTGTTTGTTCACATTTTTGTGTGAAAATGCATGATAAGATTGCAATGACATGTCTAGCTTATGTGATAGGTGGTTTGATTTTTCGCTGATTTATCTAGTAGCTAAGCTGTATATAACTTGTCATGCTTACATCCAATATATCCAAAATCTCATTTCCTAATGGTCCAAATGCTGAGTTGAGCACAAGTTTGCACTAACCTGGTATGCATGTATGGTGCTAGAAGTGACTAGGAAGGTCTGATCAACTTGTTCACTCTTTGTTTCTTGTCAAGTTTTGTTGGTGCAGCTTGGTGCACACGGGATGGATTCCTTAATGAGTCAAGAATGCATTTGTTAAAATTGCCCAGCACAATTGAAATGCAAAATGAAAACTAAATTGCCACACCCAAAAACAAAAAGACAAAAACCCTTCAAAATACACCACTACAGACAACCTAGAGATTGCGAGAGGAGGTTACTTTAGGATTTGTAGCCTCAATTGATGATGATTCTCTTGGAAAATGTTGAGCACTATCTATACATACATATTTCTAGAGAACATTCAATGATGTGTAAGATTCATAGTGATCCCCATCTGTCCTTATGCAATGCCTCCCTCTAGACTTGTCTTTGGATCACCCGAGAATCCTTCCATCCTCTCCACAGATCTTGAAACAGGCTCAAAGGGCAGAGTTCTTTTCAAACTTGGGAGCTCCTGAAAGCATCATTTCAGGGGAGTCAGCAAATCGTACAGGTAGGAGCAATGAAAATGTATGTAGCAAAATTGTAGGCACTCAGGACAAAAGAAAGACAGGGTGAAACTCAGTTTACCACCAAAATTGATAATTTTCTGGAGTTCCTCCCCCCCCCTTCCACCCCCTAATGCTATGCACTTTTTTGCAGGTGCTTTTTAATCTCATCTCCTTTATGACCAAACTCAGGGTTCTGGTGCTGTCTTTACTTTTCCCTACTTTACCGATAACTCAAATATGTGTAAAGTGTAAACCTCACCCATAGATTGAATGCAATTGGATGATTGTTCAACTGGAAGAGATTGAGCATTGACCCAAGTACTCTAAGGGGTGAGTAATACTAGGAGAGCTGAAAATTCCAAACTTCTTCCAGATTCATGTATGGCAATAGGCCACCTCTTGGAATAGCAAATGCTTGGCAATTTTGCCAAGTTGATTTTTCTCATTTTGCTAGTTTGCCGAGTGGACATTTCCTGTTTGTCGAGTTCACATTGCTAAAATGCCTAGTTTACTTTGATAAGTTGTCAAGTTCACATTGCCAAATTGTCGAGTTCACATTGCCAAATTGTCAACTTCACACCGCCAGTGCTACATTGATTACTTTCCCCAAGTCAACTTGATTTTTGCAAGCTGCCCAAATTCTCTTTAAATTGTTCAAAAATAATATTTTTTTATTGGATGCCTAATGCCTAAAGTTTATTCCTTGTTAGCCCAAACTTTTATTTTTGTTCTTTTCTCTTTGAGGTTGGGCATGTTGGGGGGGGAGGAGGGGTGGGAGAGGGCTTCCATTAGCGACATACCCTCCTACCTAGTTGTAACTACTTGTCTCTATAGGCTACCTACTTAAGTTCTCAACCTACTAACCTACCTATTCACCTAAGCTACCTACATATCTATTTAAGCTACCTAGCCTACCTACCTAGTATTCCCCTAAGTTACCAATACACTTACCCACCAAGGTTACCTAGCTACTTAGGCTCCTTACTTACCTACTTAAATTATTAACCTACGTGCTCTCCAAGACCACCAATCTATTTAGGTACTTATCTAGCCACCCACCCACCCATTTACCTTGGTTAGTAACTTATTTACATACCTACCCATTAAGGTTATAACCTAGCTACTTAAGATACCCATGTTTCTTACTACCTACCACCTACCTACCTACCTACCTAATGTACATAACCACCTACTTTATTTACGAATGTAAGCAAAGCATGTAGACAAGTAGGCAAGTAGGTAGGGCAGGTATGTTCATAACCAAGGTAAGTGATAGGTAGCACAAGTAGGAAGATAAATAGATACATGGGTATTTGAAATAAATAGGTAGCCTTAATGGGTAAGTAGGTAGGTAAGTTGGTAACCATAGTAGGTAGGTGAATAGCCTAGGGAGGTAAATATGTAGGTTGAAAATAGTCAAGTAGCCTTGGTGGGTAGGCAAGTTGATGCTTGAGGTAAGTGGGTAGGTAGCCTAAGTAAATAGATAGGTAGCCTAAGTAGGCAAATAGTTCATTTGATCCACTAGGTAAGAGCATAGGTCACTAATGGAAGCCCCCTCCCACCGGCTCCCCTCCCCCAAAGGAACGAACTTTAGGCATTGGGCAGCCAATAATTTTTTAATAAATTTTTGGGCAATTTGAAGTGCATTTGGGCAGCCTCCAAAATGAGGTGGCCTTGGAAAGTTTGCAATGTAGCACTGGCAACATTGAGTTGACAATTTGGCAATGTGAACTTGATGACTTAGCAAAGTCAACTTGACAATATAACATGGCCTTTGGTATTCCATAAGTGACACCAGGTAATTTGAAGGATTGTCTACTTTCAAAGGTTTGGAAATCATCTAATCATGCAACAAGAGCCTAAAAAGGAAATAGCACTTGCCAAGTCTGATGCTGGCATTGCCTTATAACTAGACACAAACTAGATGCACATATACTAGAGTTATCCATAACTCCAGGCGATTAGGGGGGGTGAGAAACAACCAGTTATGGCATAACAGAGCATCAAATGTGTAACTGGGAATGAAAATTTATAAAACAAAATAACTAGGACCCAAATTAGTTTTTCCACCAATTTTGATGATAAGCTGAGTTTCATCCTGTCTTTCCTTCTTCCTGAGCGCCTCCACTGCTGCTACATATATTTCTCTGCTCCTACCTGTACAACTACTATACATACTTTCTAACTTCATGCATTGAATCCTGAGTTTCAGCATTCCATATTCAGATTTAATAAAATTTCCTTACTTTGCACATACCACTAAAAGAGGCCATAGGGGGTGCAAGCAGGCCCAAAGAGAGGGTGAAGACAGGGTGACTTTACGGATAACTCTAGTGTATAACAATAGTATGAAAAAAAAGGTTTATATAGACATCCCTTGTGCTGACAGAAGGAACTCTACTACCTCAACCCTGAATTTTTCTCAGTCCTTTCAATAATACCCCAGTACCATGGCTAGCTTTAATAGGTCCTTCATAGGATTCTGCAAAGCATGATGCATGTTGGGACACATTCAACTGCCCAAATGGTTCATGAGTTTCCTTAAGCACCAACTTTTCTAACTGAAAGCTGAAATGGAATGGGTGAAGGGTGAATGGAATTGGTGAAGCTTGACCTTTGGACATGGACATTTCCAATGATCCTGGATTTCCAAGTGTTTTTGCTCTGTTGCAAAATGTGAATACTGCAAAAAATGTGTTGGTTACAAATGCAATTGTTACCAACTGTGGACTTGTCAGTTACATGCACAATTCCAGCAGCCAAGATCCCTTTGCTATTTTCTTCCAGTGCTCTTCCTCTCCACCCAATCTTGTCCTTGCTGCTTCATGGTGAAGAAGATTTGCATTCCCCAATTTGAATGCATTGGCTCTGGGTGGGTTTTGTTTTCTTCAATTCTGTGATGTAGCCAAACTCGCAAATCATCCACAAGAGGAATTACCCAAATTTGGCTACAGGTCAGGGAGGAACATAGAAATCTGATCTTGTTGATCAAAGTCTGATTGTGGGTTTTGTTGGAATGGGTGCCAGCAACTCATCTGGGAAGCTGTTGAACCCTCATGTTGCTGAGAAGAGCATTCATGAGTTCACAGTCAAGGTATCAGAAGCACGATACATACATACATACATACATAGATTGCAGAAACAATGAAGATCAGCAATGGAAAACAAACTGTTGATCAATGCAAGTGCTTTGTTTCTTTTCTTCTAGCTGCAAACAGTTTCTTGCAATGTTTTCTGCTCGATGTGCTTAATTTCGTGAGGGACCCAAAAAAGATCAGAAATTGGTTTTGGGGGGTGCCCATGCAGGACAACCAAGGGAGAGATGTGGATTTGAAATGCTATAAGGGCAAGATCCTGCTCATCATCAATGTTGCCTCTCAATGGTACCTAATTCGGGCATGGACGAAATTTCTAGTACCCCAGTGTCCACTTTCCATCTTCTACATCTTCGTCTTCATGGGATTTATCCAGCAGTTTTTTTAGGGATTTTTTGACCATGAAATTGCATCAGTTTCTGGAATTTTTTTTCCCTTTTTCCCCTCATAAGCAGAGAATATGGGACTCAATGAGAGTCCTTCCTTGTTTTCATGTGGGAAATTATTTTGAATTGGAAAAAGTGTATACAAGTTTGGAAATAACTTGGAGATCAGAGGGGCTAACAATTTGGACTTAGACTCAGGGGTTGTGTTGGGGGAGCATGGCAGTGGACTCACGGAGACCAACTACAATGAGCTTACAGAGCTTTATGACAAGTACAGGCAAAAGGGTAGTTCCTAAACATCCAGCTTCAAACCTCAAAATTGCAATCACATTGTGAACTAAGACTGGCTCATGTTGCTGCACAAAAAGCAGATGATTGTAATCATTGTTACAGATCTGGAGTCCTACGATCAATTTGAGAGAAATTTATCTCGCCCCATCTTTGATGACAGATGTGTGAAATAGAAATCAAAGAACGGGCTGGATTGTGTGTTGCTCATGTGTATTGAATTAGGTTTTGAGGTGTTGGCATTTCCATCAAACCAATTTGGCAACCAGGAACCTGGAAGCAATGAACAAATCAAAGAATTCGCTTGTAGCAGATACAAGGCTGAGTTCCCCATCTTTGACAAGGTCATGATCAAGCTCCTCCATGCATCTTCCTCACAGACATTCGGTTGCTGATAGAAAACACCATGAACTCTAATGAGCTCTCCCGAGCTGCAGATTGAAATGTCTTGTTGAATCTAAAATCCATAGAATCAACTCCCTTAATTCTCGAGACCAAGACAAGGTTTTCAAGAGGATAGAAAGTTGACAATATGATCTGAGCAATTTTGCAAGCTTGGTGATGCTTGAGAAGCCTGTTGCAAAACTGTTACAGATCGATGTGAATGGGCCAAACCAAGCCCCTTTGTATAAGTACCTCAAGGCATCGAAAGGGGGCATATTGGGTGCCCTGCGTGACAACATCAAATGGAACTTTGCCAAGTTCCTGATTGACCGGGATGGTACTGTGATTGAGCGCTTCTCCCCAACCACTTCCCCTTTGAAACTTGAGGTGATCCACATGGTCTTTCACCACTGTTAATGTCATCTCTTTGTACCTACGTGATCATGAATTTCTATGCTATTGTGATGAATGGGATAGGGCAGATCAGAGTACCCATTCTATTGCACATGATTATGTTCAAAAAATTCTTAAGGCACAAAAAAAAACTGCCCTAAAGCTCTAATTATAGCAATGTCTTTGTGAACCCCCATCTGATATATTAGCAAGAGATGAGATCTTGGGAACATGCTCTTCTAATGCAGATGTCTTGTTGGGTTGCATGGAATTCTTTGTACAAGAGCAGAAACAGATCAAGAAACTCCTGGGAGTTTAAAGGAACAAGCATTATCAGCTATGTCTACTAGCTGTGATTGTCACCTGTATAACCAAATAACGTGACAGTGCTCAAGAGAGAATATTAGCGGAGATTGAGTAACTTCTTGCAATCTCAGAACAGATGAGCAATCTGTTTTTACAATCATAAATCTTCATGTAGAGGCAAATGAAGCTTTTGACATAAATCTTCAAATGGAGGCCAATAATGTGAATGCTATCACACCTTTATTCTCAAAATAATTATTTCAATAGAAATTGCTTGACACAAATCTTCATAATATGATACCGATAGAGACTTTGAAGAAGGCATGAAATGATCATGGAATAGGTGTTGGATGAGGATTTGAAAGTGGCAATTCTAGGATTGAGTAGAAATGGAAAGGGGTGTAAGAAAGAAAGGTTTAGAGCATCTCCACTATAAACTAGTATAGTAGTCGTGATGTGAGAACAGTTTAGAGCATCTCCATTGATAGATCAAGTTAAGCAACTTGTTAAGAAAATTTCAAGGGATGTGAGAAAGAAAGGTTTAGAGCATCTCCACTATAAACTAGTATAGTAGTCGCAATGTGCAAACGGTTTAGAGCATCTCCATTGTAAACTAGTATAGTAGTGGAGTGATGTGAGAAAGGTTTAGAGCATCTCCACTCTAGAGCAGTATAGTAGCTGGGATTTGAGAAAGATTTAGAGCACCTCCATTGTAGATGGGTATTGTAACCCTTCAAAAGGGAAGGTGAAGGGGAGCTTTCTAGGGTAAAGCCAAGCAAGCCTTCTTGCAACTCCAACGTGCCCCACGACAAGCACAAGATAGACCTTGAAAATTCTCAGTTGGCTCCTACTCATAGATTGAACCTTCCACCAACTCCACCTAGAGAACAAAATCATCACGAAAGATTTTCAAGCACATGCAAAAAGAGGGTTGCAGGTTGCGTTTCTTTGTTTTGTTTTTAATTTGTTAGTTGATTTGTTTTGCTCATGACATGTTTTTCATCTTTCATTTTGGAGCTCTCAAGTTTTTTCTTTTTTTGCTTGCAGTTTATGAATGTTAGTTGCATAGAGTACAATTGAAGGAGGAGGAGAAGCAACACAACTCTTGTTACCTTTTCAAGCATTGCCTTTCTTTACGTAGTGGAAAGCTTTTCATTTGTTTTGAAAATTTTGGATTGATAGTATTGACAAGTTCAATTTTTTTTTCCTTGTTATGACAACCCAATTCTAAAGCTAAAAACATCATCCCAACATTATGATTATGAAATCACCAATTTGGAAAAAAAAAGTGACATGGGAAAATGGTGCGGAAAGTATTAGAATAATGCATATAACATGTGTTATGTGGAATGTGAAATGTCTTTATAGTATGAGTTCTCTTGTATAGAAGAGAGACATATATAAAAGATGTCTACGTATGTTTTTAAATGAATATGTATATTGTATGAAATTAAAGTGAAATATAGATGCAAAATCATATCTAACACTCCCACAAGTTCATTACTATTCACTAGTATCCATTTGGATTATGCATTCTCATTTTCCTACATTTTAAATTTTTCTTTCGCACATAATTGCAATAAAATAATGTCTTATATTCCCACCTATAAAGCTTTGATTTTGACTTCTTGTTTCTATCTCCCACTCCAAGTTATGGTAATATTCAAATGTAATGTAATTCATAAATATTGGATGATGATGATAATGGCTTGATTGAAAATGTGACCATTTTCAAAAGTGTGTCCAACTTTGGAGTTTGTGAGGATGAAGTTGACATGAAAGTTCATTAGCATGTTTAATGATGTCATTGTTTCCTTTTGATAAAAGTATCACCTTTGACTTGTATAGCAATAATGTTTTTCTCACAATATTTGTTTTTTTTAAATCATGTGTGGTTTTATTTGGAACAATGATGAATGTCATGCATGTAAAACAAAAAATGTGGACTCAAAAAGTATGTCATAATAATATCAAAATTTTAAAAAATTTAAATCCATCATCAAATGAAGAATTTAAAAATAAGATATATTAAAAAAAAATTTCAATACAAGAACAATATGATTTATAATTTCATTATTATCATAGTTATAAGAATTTTAGTGAAAGTAAGATGTAGACTTTTCAAAATGTCAAAAGAAAATCACCTATTTTACCCATTAATGATTGGATATCTCCTTCATAAAACATTTCAAAAAATATGTTGATAATTATAAGGGCTTGAATATATATGTTTTAGTTTGATTATTTAGTATTTTTTTGGTAATATTTAGAGGTGTTTTTATCACTAAAACTACATAATTTGAAGAATTTCCTCAATGACAAAACATTTATTTGTTGTGTAAGAGAATGCAAGGTGTATTTTCATAAAGATTGGACGTGTTATGTAGAATACTCGTTTTTTTGGTGAATTTGTTCTACTACATTTTAAATGATGTTGAAAAAAATAATTATGTTTAATAAACTTAATGTATAATATATCATTGAGAGTTGCAAACACATATTTAAAGAAAAGAATTGAGATGTCTACTTTTGTTGAAATGTACACATTTGATTTGTTTAAAGTTGAATAATCATTTCATAAATACATTTATTTCCATGTTCTTTGAAAAAACATGGAAATAAATGTGGATTATAATTTTGAAATTGGCATGAACAGCCCAAGCAAAAGGCCCCAATCAAATCATGGAAACCATGTTTCAATCTAATAGAGCCCAATCCTTTAAAAACACATAGACCAAGTGATCTCATTGGTTCCTTATGTTTGACTACACCATGTGATGATTGTTTGAGGCCATAAATATAATATAATTATTTACAAACCAAACTAGTATTTGATGTTGTTTTCAATCCTTCAAGTAATTCCATGAAAATTTCTTCATGTACAAAGAGTCCATATAGAAAGGTTGTCTTAACATCAAATTGTTGAACTTCAAAGTCAAAATGGGTTGCTAAAGTTAAAAGAATTTGGATTGAATCGATTTCGATGACCAATGAAAAGGTCTTACCACAATGTAGTGTGAAACCTTTTGCCACAAGGCATGTTTTTTATTTACTAGTATTACAATTTTCTTTTTATTTAATTTTGAAAAAAAACATTCATTAAACTTGGTGTAGAGAAGTTCGAATCCAAGTATTGTTTTGCTTGAAATAATTTAATTGAGACCAAATGACTAATTCCCAATGTGTCCAACTTTTGGTCCAGTAAGGCCTTCATGGAATGTGATAGTTTCAACAATTATAGGACTTGTGAAACTTTAATGAAATAAAATTTGGAAAGATCTTCTTTCATTGGATTCTTTGATTTCTATGGTTTCAATCGACCAAGTAGGTCTTTTAATAACTAGATGTGGGTGGCTAGAAGTTGGAGAATTTTTCCTTTCATGATAATGTTTCATCATGTATAATAGAACTTGATTTCTCACTACTTGAATTGCATGTCACTTAAGTCATGATGGACACTTAATATTGAAAAGTGTTCAATGAGATTGGGATGTGAAACCATGTTGGAATCGACTTGATGTGGCATAGGAGTTGAAGAATTTGATTGAGGACAAATCAATGGAACAACCCGCCCTTTAATTGTTTAAAACATTGGTTTAATCAATCTTTCAAAAGTGAAACATCAAAAGCACTCAAGTGTTCAATAGGGATATTTACATGTTATGATTTATTAATTAATGATTCATTGATAATGACATCTCTAAAAATAATTATTTGTTTACTAAATTTATTCATCAATTTATAAATTTTGGACTTTTCATTATAACCAAGGAACACACATTATGTATAGTGGGATTTTAATTTATATCTAATGTTTCTAAGGACCAATGTAAAAGTTATCCCCAATTATTTTTTAAATGAATCAATGTGAGCTTTCTACCAGTCGAAAATTCAAAAGGTGTTCTATGATTTAATATTAATGTTTTTGAAGTATTATGTTTTGTAAATAGTTTGTAATGATTAAGGCCTCCCTTCAATATGTCATTAGTAATTGTGAATGAAAAAACATACTTTGGATGACCCAAACAAAAGTTTTATTCTTTCTCACTAACCCCATTTTGTTGACGGGTATAAGATGTTGTGAATTCCTTTTTTAATACCATGTTTTTGACAAAAAATTATTGAAATCATTTGATTGAAATCTTGTGCCATTATTAGAACTTAATATTTTAGTTTTCTTTATAGTTTGGGTTTCAACTTCCTTTTTGAAATGTGTAAATTTCTTAACCACTTGCGATTTACGATGTAACAAATGCATTTTTGTATATTTTGATTTTTTTTTATGAACATGAAGAACTAGTTGCAATCAATAAATGTGACTATTTGAAAAGGTCCACAAATGTCATTGTGTGTTAAAAATATTTGTAAAGTGAACAAAACACAACATTAGTAGCATGAATTTGGTCATTAAGGGGGTTGATATTTTTTAAATAATAAAGTAAATTGCATTTGAAAGGGAGTGAAACTCAAATTACCACAAAATTCAATGTAAACTAAATTTCACTTTGTTTTAAATTTTTTCATTAAATTTTCTTCCCTAAATGTAATTATTGTTGTGCTTACTATTGTGCTTAATATTTGCATGATTACTTTAAATTTCATGTATTAAATACTTTGATATTGAATTCCAACCTTAATTCAATAAAAAAAAATTCATTATGTGAGTAACAATGTTTGAGGTTGAAATAAAGGGTATAGGGTGAAAAGGGGGCCCACGAACAAGGTTAGCTACAAATTTTTCTATTATTTCAAAAATTTCTTATGCCCTTGTTGTTGCTTATTTGAAGAAATTTGACTTAACATTATTTCCCTCTAATGCAAAATGGACATAAGGTCAAAATTGATCCATCAAATGAACTTATCCCACATTTATAATTTTGATATCTTTTCATATCTTTTGGTGAGTGTGGCCTAAATGTAAATGCTAAAAATCAATTGTATGTATGTTTGATATGGTTGGTATGGCAATAAAATTATTATCCTTTCATTTATTGGTGACACCAAGAATATGAAATTCAAGTTTAAATAATAAAAGGTTGGAAGTCAAATTGGTAGTTTAGTACCTGATAAACCTAAGAAATATGGATCAAAACCAATGTTAAACAATTATCACAAATTACCCCTAAGTTACTCAATCAACTTTCAACTTGATTGTCATTGTGAACCCCATTGGGTATTAGGGTTTTTGATACCTGAATGACAATCACCCTCCATGTTCTCATCATGTGAGAATTGAATTTTGACAACCAAGATCTCTTTTTAATTTTAAAAAAAAAATTGACTATGAAATGGGTTTAGTCAAAGAACTTGGGGTTTGGTTTTCGAGGGCCATTAGTAGTTTTTAAGGTTTAAATTTGAAATAATATATGTCTATATCTATACATATGGATTAAGGATGATGGATATATGCAATTACAACTAATATCAATAGTTTGCACTCACATTTTAATGTCATTATCACAACACAAAAATGTGTCTACTAGGTAATACCTATTACCTACTATGTAGGTAGTTATTAGGTAGGTACCTATTGCCTACTGCCTACATAACTATTATGTAAAACTAATAGGTCATAGGTACATACCTAATTACTAGTAGCTACGTAGGTAAGTATGTACTTTGGTACATATTTACTTACCCTACTGACTAGGTAGTAGGTACCTACCCTAAATATGTATTAATCATTTACCCACTTTGGTACTTATTACTTACTAAGTAGGTTATATGTTATTAGGTAAGTACCTTAACTAAGTACTTAGGCTTGGTTACTTAAGTCATAAAATAATTGTTTATCATAATATGGAAACAATTTTTATCATGTAAAAAAATATGGTGCAATGGTTAAGCACATTGTCCTTCAATGTGAAAGTGAAAGGTTCAAGTTTTCACAATTGCAACCTAGTCCTATAAAGCTAACTAAGCTAGGTTAGGTTGTTAACTTAAATTAGCTTAGCCTAACCTAAATTATTAGTTAAGTTAACCTACATTCCTAGGTACGTTAAGACTATGTTTTAGCTTAGCATACCTTAAGAGAATTTGTTTTTTAAATGTGTTTCATGATTGTAATCCCAAAAGCCATGATCATGAAAAACATTGTCCTCATGATTATAATCACAAAAAACATTTAAAATATGATGTGTCCTATTCAACTACATAGTTATGTAATCATGCATTGGGGATTTTGGCATTAATATGTATACAATAATATTTAAAGACCCCCTTTTTATTTGGTGAGAATCTCAATGTAAACCATTCAATTCATTCCTTCTTCCTTTTTTATGGATCCTCTTCAATCTTCAAACCTTCATCAACAACAACCATGATCTTGGAACTCAATGAACAACTCATCATTTGTTGTTTGCCTTGATGAATCATTTTGACTTTTCTTAATTTTATCTCCTAATTCCTAAGTACTTGGAAGAAAGTTGCTAATAACTAGACTATGAGAATCATTCAAAATAATGGTTGTTTTTATGTTTATAAGAATCGATAACTTTGAAAATCGATAGTTTTGAAAAATAAAAATCCCAATATCTTAGCTATTTTTCAAAATAACCAACTTTTTTTAGGACAATTTTATTTTATTTTTTTACAATTTTATGAAAAAAATTAAAACTAGTAGTTTTCACAAAAAATGTGAAAGTTGCCCAACAATTGTCAAAACACTTCTAATTGGAAAGTGCAAAATGGTGTTGAAAAGGTCTTTCCAAAGGTTACAACTTTGTTCTTCAATTCGAGTTATATGCCAAAGTTATGAACCCACAAACGTTGCTTGATTCATAATTTTAAATAATCAAGAATTTTCAAACCTCTCTTGATTCCTAAAACTTTTTGCCATTTTGATGTGACCCCTATTACTAATCAAAAATATATATTATAGGAAAAAGAGTGGTGAACTCCTCCCAAATTTGAGTTGTGGTGTCTTGTGAATTGGGTTGCCCATGGTTATTGGGCACCATTTTGATTCCAAGTTCCAACACCACCTTTTTTCTTAGTTTGTGCAAATTGACTTCACTTTGAACATTTGTTTGTGAGTTCATCCTAGTCCCATATAAAACTCTCGTCATAAGACTCCCATTGCTTCTTTCTTTATTAGAATTAAGGAACACACCCTAAGCTTGGATAATACTACACAATTGGGAATTGGTTAATTATTAAGTTACCTTCAATACCACTTAACAAACCTAGGGGTGCTTCTAATAAACCCATTTCTTTGACCAATTATTTGGTGTGTTGTACTATCATCCAAATACACAAGTTGCCATTGTCCCCATTTATCATATGCCACAAATCATTTAATATCATGTGACATATGATTAGTGGCTCTAATATCTAAATGTCATGTATTGTCACTCCCAAAATTTTCTACTATCATGACAATTACATATAAATTGTTAATTTCTAATAGTTATGTTGGATTACATTGCATTGCATTTGCATTGCATTTGCCTTGTGTTTTGCCATTTTGATCCTACTATCCTTTATGCCATGACCCATTTCTTGCATCAAAAACATTTTTTTTTCTTTATAATGTATAAATTATAATTGTTCAAATTAGAAAAAATTGGTTTGTCTTTTCCCTTGAAGGGTTGAAAATAAGGTTGGTTAAATTTTGGATATTTCCCTTTTGAATAAGGTCTTTTATTAACATATAAAGTTGATAGACTATTTGGTGTAGCATTAAAGCTTTCGTTAAAAAAAAAATTTGCAACTAATTTGTAATTAAATGTTATGTTATGTTAAGTTGTCTTCTCATGGAAGTAATAAAAGCTTGATAACTAAAAGGCTTACTTTTCATTAATATGTATGCATACCTTACTTTAAGGTAAGTTTCCTCATTACATAATCTTCAAAATAGTGAAAGGAAATTTTGTGAAAACATGAAGTTGACATGTTGAAAATCATCATAATTATCATAGGCTACATTTTGAATAATTTCACTATTCATATTACAATATTATAATAGATGATGGAATATATATATAATTTCAAATCTTAAAACGAATTTATTTTTTGAAAAAATTAATTATTCATTTTGTCAACGTGGAAACTGACTTTAAGCTACAATATGTCCTTTTCAAATATCAATGCCCCTACTATTGATAATTGTTCCCTTTTTGAATTAAATGTGTGAACATGTTTTGCAATATTTACACCTTCTTTCACTTTCAAAGTTTGAATATTATTTCTTAAAAACATTTTTGTTACTACATCTTGAGATTCAAATATAGTTTTATTAACTCTTGCCAAGCTTCTTGTGGTGTATTTTATATTGGACATGAAAGACCACATTATTATTTTTTTAATTGTTAATAATTATGAATGTAATTGTATCATGTTCATCCCAATTTTTAATGTTATGTCTACTTTTGCGATAGGCAAAATTACAACCCTTGTTATGGGTGCTACATGTTTGATCTCCATACCATTGATGATAGATCATGGTTTTTAAAGTGTAAATAACAATGTGAGTCAACAATTCCATATATGAAAATAAATATTATCAAATTTTGGTATGTGGCTCAAATCAATTTTAAGATGATTAATTTTTTTCATTTTTTGTTGAATTACTAATTCAACATTTGATTATTGAAATTGTATATTTAATTATGAAATTTCAATTTTGAATTTGGATTACCAAAAAAAATTGGGTTCTTTGTAAGGTTATTAAAATGTTTTTAAAATGCATTGTTTTAGTTTAATTTACCATGTTGTTACATGTGTTGCCTTCAATGTTTTTTGTTTTTTCTTCTCCAACGACTTGATCAAGATTTGGGCATAATCATTTCATTTATGAAATAACATTATTTTTTATTAAAAAAATTCAAAATTCACAAAAAGAAATGCATCTTGTTTTATTACATGCATCTTAATGCATATATTGGATCATTCATATGCTTTGATACCATGTTAGAATAATGTCAAGGTGGACAACATAAGTTATGTACATTAACTAAAAACATTATTTGAAAATGTTCACCACATCAATATTGAGGTGTTTAAAAAAAAAGCCAAATACTTGTAAAAACATTTCACCTACTTTCAAATACTTGAATTTTATTTTTCAAATTGTGACAAATTTTAAGTCCAATTCAAGTACTTGCAAGTACTCTAAAAAACATGATTATAACAATTTAACTTTTAAAGTCCATGTGAACAAGAGTTTAAAAATAATGTATCGAAAAAAAATTATTACTTTCATAAAATCATCTACTTGTTAGTCCTTTTATTAAGAGATCTCAATATTTTGTGGCTTACACTATTTTTTGTGTATATTTTACCGTGCTTTCATTCAAATAAGGTACCCAAACTTGGGTTCATTTGATTCTTTTGTCCCCCAAAAATTGGATCATATAACAATTTAAAGCTTGTAATAGGTATTTACAGAAACTATTTTCTTGTAGACCATCTATTCACACAATTGTTAAATTGTAATGCGCATGAAGATTAACATCAACACCCAACCTTATTTTGCACATGCTTCCACGTCCAAAGAGCTCCAACTAGTAGAGTTGTTTATTTTTGGTGATGCAAATGTTACAATGAATTGTTACATTGACATTTCTTTCCCAAAATCACCAAGTTGTTATTGAAAAGTGCTTGGGGCCCATGATATTATGGTGAAAATGCTCTTAATGTTGTGATATATTCTTGCAATTTAGTGAACATTACAAACCTTGATTTCAAACATCAACTTGAGACTCCTTAATTGAATGGGACAAATTGATGCAAACAAAATGAGTGAGATCATTTATGCCTAAATATTTCAAGCAAGGCAAATGTTTAGCTTTTCACTATCTTCATTTCCATGTCAAGCAATTATTGTTTGCAAGTCCAATTTGCCATTCATAAGATAAAGTTAGGGTATAACTTATATTAATTAACATAATGCTAACTCAAACAAATGAATGTAATTTTTTAAATTTTTGCATCTCAACAAGGTAAATCTTTACAAAAGAAACATAATTTGCACTAGATTGCTATGCTACCAATGATAAGTTTGAACATTCATATTGCACTCACTAATAAGCATTGCAAGTAAAGTGTCCAAGTTACATATAGAGAGAGGTTTGAGGAGTAAGTGCAATTGCAAAAATGAAGGTCTTTGTGTTGGGATTTCAAACATTCCTTGTTAAGCTAGATGCCTTTGGGGGGCGGGGGGGTTTGCACGACTCTTTAAAGTTCATTACCACAATTCTAAGTTAACAGATTTCATTCCTTCAAATTATGAAATGTTTTGGGTTTTATCACTCTATCATCAACTTTTTTCAATTTAATATGATTTTCCAACAAACGATGTA
>Ga0209611_10004975_pt1 | contig 22517 bp, 5 predicted proteins | sample S1TSphgellanicum_3_FD_187693 | JGI IMG/M metagenome (GOLD analysis project Ga0209611, IMG submission 187693) | Host-associated microbial communities from peat moss isolated from Minnesota, USA - S1T2_Fc - Sphagnum magellanicum MG (SPAdes) (version 2) | ecosystem: Host-associated > Plants > Peat... | reverse complement strand
ATATAAGCATTAAATTGGCAAAGTTTTCCTTGAACTATTCCCATTATGAGCTTGAACAATACAAACATACCTATTACCTATTATGGCAACAAATGGGAAAAAGAGAAAAATTTAAAATTCTAACAAATACACAAGTGGAGCATATTTATGGATGTGTTTGACTCAAGCTGTAATGTGTTTTTTTACATTTAATGCATTTGGCACCTTTATTCCAATAAATTATTATGTTATCATGGATATATATGGAGAGTTGATACCATTAAATGGAGTGATTCCAACACTTTGGAGTTACAACTTGTGCTTCTAGCATTAGCACCATGCGTTTCCATTACAAAGTAGTAGATGTTCTACCAATTTCAAGAGCATTGGAAACATAAAGTTTGAATGTCTTGGTTTTGAAATTAACAAATAAAACAAAGATTTACATATTATAAAAAAAAAATTGCACGAGCTAATCAATTCAAAGCTTAAGTAATTCAATATTGTGTATCAAATAATAGTTAAATAAGTATTTGAATTCTACTTGTTCTTTATTTATTTTCAAACTAATACAACATCCATGGTCAAGTTTCAATAATGTTAAACCTTTAAATTTTTGTTTAACATGTATGATCCATGATCACCTCTAATAATTATGCATATGTGGTTTAACCATTATGTGAAAAATGGGAAAATTACTTAGAAACACATGCAATATAACTTGAATTATTTCACATCTTCACGTGCAATGATTTTGTTTTCAACAATCCTATGAATTGTATTTCCTTTCATTAAATGTTAATTTTAGTAGAATATTTATTAATCCAAACTCCAATTATGATTTTATGGATTGATGTTAAATTTACCAATTACAAACTACATGTAAATGGTGTGTCTACTATGGACATAAAATCTAAAACATTCACACAAGCTTGTTTAAACTAGCATTGGGTAGTTTTCATTATTTCTTAAGAATCAATGGGTTTGATACCTTCAAATAAAAAATGATAATAAAAACAATTATTTGAAGATTTTTTTAAAATTTAAATACCCAAAAAGGGGACCAATTAGTTCTAAGTTTCTTCAAGCATTTTTTTCCATCTGATTTTCAATTTTTAAAATAATAATCAAGCATTTATAACCAATTATTTAAGCAAAATGAAAAAGTTATGAATTCAAACATTGCAAAAGTCATGACTTGGCCATGATGGATTTTCACTTGGGAGTTTTGGAAAAAAATGGTCATTTCAATGTAGCCTCCATGGATAGATATAGAATAAACTATACAAAAAAAAATGATGACTCTTCTCAAATATGAATTGTCAACAATTTTGTTCGTTCAAATGAATCCATGCTACATTTGTACACCATTTTGGTTTTAAATGCACTAACTAGCTTATTTATTTGGTTTGTGCAATTGATATAACCATGAATTTAATTTGAGAAATTCATCTTAATTTGATCCCAAAAATCCCAAATGGCTTTCTTTTTCGAATTTGTGGAGTTAAAAATGCACATGAGCTTTTCAAATCTTCCATAACACATTATATGAAAAAATTTACCCTAATATTTTGTGACATTAATTCATGACCCATCCATGCACCTTTTAATTCCCAACACAATAACGAGAATTTAAAAACTTTTGTAGTTTGACATGACCATGAATTCAACTTGTAGAACTTTTTTTAACAATCTTATGTTGGACCTCAAACCACATGATTTTATTCTGTGGAGGTAGCAAGTGTGCCCACAACTTTCAAATTAAGATTCCTTCTCAAGGGCTTGATAGGAATTATTATGAGTAAATTCACACTATAATTGAATCATTTTAGGCAAAATCATTATTGTGGGTGTGTATCAATTTAACAATGTGCAACAAGCTTGAATTTTGGTCATGACCTATGGCAATCTTAAGCAAAAAGTTTGGGAATGTGCATGACAATTCTTTAAAACTTAGATTTTATTTTGAGTCAAAATGAATCTTGATTAAATGATTAAATATAGAAGATATCATTCAATGTACACATGATATAACATACATTTTGGATCTCAAATTTTGACAATGACAAGACCTCATGTTTGTGGTTCAAAAACATTAATTTTTTTTTTAAAAAACGTGAAAACACATTATGCCTAAGTCAAAAATGTTTTCTTCTTTCATTTTTAATTTTTATTCATTGAAATTATTCAAAATAAAGGTTTTATAATGATTTGCAAATATTTTTGAAAAATGTGCACCTAATAAACACTATGTTAAAAGTAAACACATTTTCCCCAATTTTGGTGATTTTCCTTTCAACTTATATCATTATCATTCTTCACCTATAATTTCATGCCAAAATATCATTTATAACATCACTTTTGAAATATCATTATAAGTTTTACATATTATGTGACATTTTGATACATTATACCAAAACATGGTTTTAAGAACTTCATATATGATTACATCTATAGTCATACGAGCCAAATGTGACTACATGCTTATGTAATCAAATCATGCCACCACACAACAACTTAACCATGGATATTGAAATTTTTATTATTCAACCACATGCTACCATGTGGCAACCTAAGCATAAGCATTAAGGATTTTTTTAAACCATTTATTTGTTACCATGTGGCAACTTAAACATAGAAATACTAACCTAAAAGGTTTAGGCTAAGGAATCTACCTTAAAGTGCCTAGCCTAAAAAACCTAAACTAAAACCAACAAACTTAGGCTAGGATAGTAGATAGGCCTAATTAAGCCTAGCAAGGAGCCCTAAGCCCCTTCATTAGATTGCAAGGAGGTAAAGGGTTCAATTCCCTCAACCATTGAACCATAACTTTTTTATTTAATAGGATGTTACCCACAAAATTATGAACATTAATTAACCAAACCTATGTAACTTAATAAACCTAGATGTAACCTAACTTAACCTAGGTTCACCTAAGCCAACCCAAGTTAGTCTAGCCTTAACCTAAGCTAACCAAAGCCATCCTAGACTAACATAGGCTTCCCAAGGTTAGCTTAGGTTAACCTAGCCTAACCTAGGCTAAACTTAGGTTAATTTAAGTTTCCATAGGTTGACATAAGGTAACTTAAAGTAACCCTAGGTTAACATAGGCTAATATAAACCTTCTTTAAGTTCACTTAAACTACACTAAGCATTTTTAATTAACATAGGCCGAACATAAGTTAACCAAGGTTAGCCTAAGTCTAACCTAGGTGGATATAGGTTAACCTAAGATAACTTAAACTTCCCTAAGTTAATCAAAGCTAACCTAGGTTAAATTTAAATTAACAAATGATAAACATAGGTTCATTTAGGCTCATGTCAGCCTAACTAGGTTAACATAGGTTAACTTATTCAAACCTAATTAAGTTAACTTATGACTCTTTTTGGATTATCTAGGTTAACCTAGGCCTACTCATGTTAGCCTACTAATTATTTGGCCTAAGTAGGGTAATTTAGGATGGCTTAGATTATGACATGCGTCATGTCTTTTAATATGACTATTAGTCACGTAGTCATGATTATCGTAATATATTGGTATTTATGATTATAGTCGTATAATTTGCCAATGACTAGTGTCCACATATGACTGCATGACTGAATTTGGACACTAGTCAAAAACTACCCTAATCATGAAAAACCATGTTTTGGCATAATGCTAGTTTGTTATCACCAAATGTAAAATATTTATCATCTATTGAATCTTTTTAATAATTGATTAGCATGCCAAGTTTGAAGCTTTTCAAAACTACTTAAAATTCACAATATTGTATTCATCATGTTTGATGTACAAATCTATAAAAAAAAAATCAATGTGCAAGAAAAAACATATTATGACTACAATGATTTGAAACTCCAATGTCCTTTCACCTTTACCCATGAACTTTTAGGGAATAAAGTGTATTAGGTTAGTAATCTGCATAAGAAATTGGTTCATATAATAGATAATAAGCCTACCATAGTTTCTAATGCAACAAGATTTTGCCAATGGAAGTGGTTTCCATGAAGTTCAATCATGCCAAGTGATGTACATAGGTTATTAATTTGCATAAGAAATCGGACTATAGTAGACAATAAACCTACTATAGTTTTCGATGTAATAAGACTTCGCCAATGGAGGTAGTTTTTATTAAGTTTAATTATGCCAAAACATTACGGTAATTAATGGTTGCTAATACTGAAAGCAACAAATTAAAAAACAACTGGACAACAAACTCCGACCGCATTGGGGATATGTAGTAGTTAGATAACTATATTATGAACTTATAGCAACAAACAACTTTGAAAACAAAGCTACTAAGACTTAATAAAAACTTTAGATATGTGGTTATAGTAGTACTAGGATTGTGACTACATCAATGATTTATTAGCCATTCTATCACTACTAGAAAATGTGTGGACAAAACAATCATAACCAACCACCCAATTCGACTTTGGGTGGTCTTCACATAACACAAACCACTCATGATTTTGTTGAGTGAGCAAACCCCATTAGAAACTCACCAAAATGGTCATGCAATGGGTGGCAATGGTGGTTTAGGAATTTTCTGCTTAAAATGCCTCGAACATGGTTGAAAATTTTCCATTCCACTTTTCAAACCACTTGGGTGGTTTTCCTACTAGTGATTCCAGACGTTGTGCACAAGGTTAACCACCTTACAAGGTAGGTAAGTAAATAGGTAGCCACCATGTAAGTTACATGTCACATGGCTTAGCCTAGGTGGCCAATGTCTAAATGCCACATGTTGTAATTAAGTTTGACATAGCCATTGGGTAACATATAAATGAATACTAAGTAACTATAGGTAGAAATCTACCTAGGCTAAAGTAATCAATTTATACCTAAGTTAAGTATAATAGGATATGTATTAAAAGTATGTCTATTGTAACCTATAATTAGGTTAGGTATATTGTAATTTATACATAGGTTAAGTATATCATATCCTATGTATCAAAACTAGGTACCAATATACGATTCTTTATGTACCTATTTAAGTATACAATGATTTATATTTATGTTGAAATAGGCTAAACCTATTTAATTACACATAACTAGCATAAGTATAGCCTAGCTTATACGTACTTGGTCTATACATACTTAGGCTATATATATATATTTTATATGTACATATAGCCTTTACATATTAACTTTACATATAAGTTACATTATTTTAATACCTTACCTTGCCCTTGCCTATACCCTACATAAATATCATTACGTCAAATCTTGACATTTATGAGTAGGACAAATATGATTAGTGATCATTTTCTAATCATACAATCATATATGCCATGTTTTTGTGCCTAATCACATTCTTGTAACCATGGATATGATTACATGACTAAAAGTTTTCATGGATAAAACTACGTGATTAAAAAAATTCTTCATGAACACCATATAATTATTTAATAATATACAATTTGAAACATTAAAAATTTATGAATTAAAAGAGAAAAGAACTAAAAAATAGACATACATATATACTTAGTAAGCATATTATAAGGTTGGAAATGATCAAACACATAATTAGTGCATAAATAAATAACTAATACCTTATAATTTGTAGAGAATTCCATTTGAGTTGTTAATTATTTAATGTGAATTTCTAGATAGTGGCTAAAAACAAACTTGGGGAATTTTTTTGAATTCCTGAAAAAATACACAAAAAAATGGAAAACAAATTGCCAAAGTTTTTGAAACCATCAAATTAAATAAAACATTGACGTTTAAAATTAATTTAAACATTCAAGTTGGGACTCTTGCTCAAAGGTTTATTTAAGTGAATATATTCTCTGAATGTTTTGACATCAAATAATGAAATGTATTTTTATCAATGATATCCAAAAAAATTCCAAAAAAATCCAAATGCCCCAAAATGGCATTGCTTTCCATGTTTCCATGTGATGGGTAGCAAAGAATGTAAATTTTGATTTTTATTCATTATCAAAATATTTGGTCATACAACTTGGAATTTTTTAATAATTTATATTAAATCATATTTAACGAACTATTTTTAAAAAAAAAAGATTAAAATTTACTACTCATAATAAAATTTGATAAAAAAATTAAAAATTTAAAGGTATATGTGCACAAATTAATGATTATGACATTTCAATCATTTTAATACTTTTTATAAATTTTATAAATGTTTTAAATAGCATTATATGTTTCATATATAACATTTTTTTTAATTTTTAATATACAATTACAAATAAACATAACACAACATTTGTATAATTTTTATTGATTTGTTATATTTTTAAAAGGTGGGGAAATATTATACATATACCACAAAAATCATGTTGATTTAAAATATGTTTATTTACAATCATTTTATGAAAACAAAAAAAAAAATTCAAGATATCATCATTGTTCAAAAGTATGAAATAATGAAAATTCAAATGCATTTTTAGTCAAATTACTCGATATTTTGGTTTTAATTTTTTTACAAATGCGTAGATCTTGGAAAAAGCTTTATGAATAAAATTTATTTATTTTCATTTGGACAAATTATGCAAAAGACAATAATGGTAAAAGTTGGGTACTTTTGTATAGGACAAAGGATGATGTGAAACAATGTTGTGAATTTGTCCAATATCTTTTGTCAACAAGTTGAACTTTGTAAATTATATAAATAGATGAAAAAGTATTAGTATACACACAATACATGCATTAAATATATTCAAAGTGCAAACATTATTTGTGATGCACAAATAAAAAAAGGCTTGTCACCCAAAAAAAAACAAAGGATCCTACTTACTTGCCTACCTATTCCTATCTACTTAGGTGGCCTATATCTAGGCCTAATATAGTGGCTTAGCTTTATGTGCAACCTATGAAAGGACATAATGTAGGTGCTTAGGTTGCCTAAGCCTACTTTAGGCACTTAGACTTAAACCTAGTTGCCCAGGCTTTATATTTAGGTTCTTAAACGTATGTTTAAATGCCTAGGTTTAAACTTTAGGTTCCTAAACTTAGGTACCTAATTTTAGGCCTAGTTTAGGTTTAATGTAGTTCATTTAAGTTCTAGCCACGTGGCATAACCTAAGTGCATAATGTTTCAATGCCATGTAGCCTAGCCTAGGTGGCCAATGTTTCAATGCCACATGGTCAAGCCTAAGTGGCCAATGTATAAATGTCTCATGGCATTTGACTAATCGATCAAGGTTTGATTAATCACCCAAATGACCACCACACGAAACCACCATAGAACCACTAATTATACACCTACTACCCAAGCACCCAAAAAAAACCACAATTGTTTTTTTTGAACCAAACCACCCAATGGCCTATTTAGTGGTTTCTTTATCCCAATGGGGACCAACAACTACTTTAAATCACTAAGCCTATTAGAAACCCATTATAATGGTACTGCTACAAAATGAGTGGTTTGCATAGTGGTCTAACCACATCTTTTCAAATAGTGTATGAACTAAAAACTTTGGAGAAGGGTTACTCTAATACATGAGTGAAAGCATGGTAAAGTAGACCAAGAAAATATTTGTTCTTGATACCATCATGTTAATTTCATTATGAAACCACATGCACTCTATTGAATTAAATTTGATACCAAGTTGCATGAATTTTAATACAATAAGATATGTAATAAGTGGGTTTTATAATAGCTAGTAAATTAGTGTTAATTTTTTTAATGTTATAAATTTGGTAAAATATGGCCTTTAATATGAAAAAATATTTTTTTATAAATACACATTAGTGGACCATCAACTTGAAAGTTTTAAAAATCCAATTAAATCCTTGTCTTGTTTCATGTAATAGCTTGACAACTTTGACATTAATTATATTATTTGTAGAAATGTTGAAATATTCACATTTTTTTTCAAATAACAAAGTTGTGTGAAAAATAAATAAATAATATTATTGAAAATTTATGAAAATTATATTTTCAACATGGAATCTTCAAATTTTATAAATTATTCAATATAAATGTGTTGAAGTTGCCCTTATATTACAATATTTGAAACCAATCTAGACATTTAATATTTGCATCTACTTACCTTTTAAAAAATATATGTAATTTCACACTATGGACATGAAACATAATATTATTACACAAAAATCAAATAACATGCTTATATTGACCATTGAAATAAATTTTTTTTGTTATATTAATATTTATTTTAATATGGCTAGTTTCATCAAAAAAACAAGGATCATATGGTAACCTACAACTTTACCATATTTGCACCCACATATATAATCAAGAATGTACATTCCAATACCATATATCTTATTTCCACACACAAAACACCATTATATTATTCCTAGAATGTCCAAATGATTATAAGTTATTAGAATTCCACATCCTTTGAGTTTGTTACTCCAATATTTACTAACATACCTTTTTATTGATTTTTCTTCACAATAAAACACACACATTCTTACATTTTGAAACCATGCACACACAAAAAGTTATACTTTAAAGTAACACGTCTTAAATCTATACATTAATTATTTATCTCAAAACTCTTTAACACCTACACACTCAACTTGGCCCCTTAAGTAATTTGCGGTCACCACTTCGTGCCTCTTACAATACGGGCAATCACATGGACAATAACCACTAAAATTCCTCCTACAATCACCACTTCATGCCTTTTCCAATATGGGCAATCACATGAACAATAACACTAAAATTCCTCCTATATCAACTTTAGATGCCATTTCATTGGTTAAATTGCAACCACTAACTCATATTTTTATAATATTAATATTAATTAAAATATCGGAGGTAGCAAATACATCCTAAAACATTGCAGGTACTAACTTTTTAGACAATTCTACCTATTATTGTAATATAGACCATAATATTTTTAAAAAATGAACCATGTATTTGGTAAATTTCCCTAACTAAAAAATATCCCTTCTACTCTCCTTGATTTTGTATTTCTTCAAGTTTCTTCCTTAACATGGCCTCTACTCTTCCTTGAACAAATTTTGGTAGAGGATTTTTGTCTTGTGAACCTAAAATGCAATTTTAAAAAAGGTAACAATAAGTGAAAACTTCAAGAAATGTATTTAAAAAACTCATAAACATTTTGAAATTTTGACAAAACAAAAAAAAAGGCAAAATTCAAGAATTCTTTAGAAAAGGAACAAAAGTTTTTCATCCCTTTCATAAAATGAGACAACCCACATAATGAAATCCAAAGAAGAAATAACTCACTTAACATCTCAAGGAAACAAGTAGAATTATTTGACCATTCTCCATTCAATTAATTTCTTATTTCAAATCAGTGCTTTAAATAGTTAAAGGCCTAACTTCATCATGCAACACTTCCATCTATAAAATGGAAAAAAAAAACAAACATCTAGAAAGAATCCATGAATAAACAACTATGTAGATGTTTTATTATTTTCTTAATAATCATTGTAGGGCCATGACACTTTGTGCCTCATGTTTGAACTTTTTCTTAGGTTGGTGTACATTGAAACATTAAAAAATGCAAAAGCAAAGGAGGGGGAAACACCATTGCAGGCAGTGTTGAACAAAAGGACAAGTAAGGGGGGAACATCAAAACAAGCAACACCATGAGCAAAAGCACAAGCAAAAGAAGGGAAATTATCATTGCAAGTAGCAACACAAGCATAATTGTGAACACATAAAGGGAGAACATAGAACACCACTAAGAACATCACACATTTTTTGGATTATTATTTTAAAAATAATAGGTAGGAACACATAAGGGGAGAACATAGAACACCACTAAGAACATCACACATTTTTTGGATTATTATTTTAAAAATAATAGGTAGGAACACATAAGGGGAGAACATAGAACACCATTAAGAACATCACACATTTTTTGGATTATTATTTTAAAAATAATAGGTAGGAACACATAAGGGGAGAACATAGAACACCACTAAGAACATCACACATTTTTTGGATTATTATTTTTAAAATAATAGGTAGGTAGGTAGGTAGGTAAATAGGTTTAGGTAGGTTGAAAAAGACACTTAAGTAGGTAGGTGTTAGCCTAGCTTAACTTATTTAACCTAACTTAACCTAACCTAGCTATTTTAATTTAACCTACCTACCCTAGCCTTCTAAGCACACACCTAAACTATAAGTGTAAGGAATTGAACCCCAAACCTTCACAATGATAAACCAAGTGCTTACCAATGGACTACACCATCAAAGATGTTCAACTTTAATCAAATTTTTTATTTCACATCATTAAACAAAATGGCTAAACCTAGGTGATAACTAGTGACTAAATTCAATGATTTAAAAGAATTGCAAAGCCTAGTGGCTAAACCCAAGGACTTAAATTAATGGTTAAATCCAACAACTTAAAGTAATGGCTAAACCCAATGGCTAAATTCACTAACTTAAACTAATGGCTAATTAGTGGTTAAACTCAATAACTTAAACTAATGGTTAAATTTAGTGGTTAAACTCACCAACTTAAATTAATGGTTAATCCTAGTGGTTAAAGTTAGCCATTTAAATTAATGGTTAATTTTAGTGACTAAACTCAATGACTTAAACTAATGACTAAACCTAGTGGCTAAGTTTAGCGACTTAAATTAATGGCTAATCATAATGGCTAAACTTAATGACTTAAACTCATGGCTAATTTTAGTGGCTAAATTCACTGACAAATTAATGGTTAAACTTAGTGGTTAAATTAACTTATTTAAACTAATGGCTAATCCTAATGGTTAAACTCACTAACTTAAACTAATGGTTAAATTCATTGATTTAAATTAATGGTTAAACATAATGGCTAAACTTTGATTAAATTTAATGGCTAAACATAATGGTTAAAGCTAGTTGATAAACTTAATGGTTAAACATATTTCATGGTTAAACATAAGCTAAACTTAATGGCTAAACCTAAGTTAAACTTAGTGAGTAACTTTAGTGGTTAAACATATTGGATAAATTTAAGCTACACCTAGTGGCTAAATTTAGGTTATACATATTGCCTAAATTTCAACTTAGGCTAGACTTAATGCCAAATTTAATGGCTAAACTTAATGGTTAAATTTAAAGTAAACTTAATGGCTAAATCTTGTGGCTAAACATAATGGTTACACCTAATGGCTAAAATTACGTAGTTAAATGGGTGGATAGGAAAGTAAATAATATGTTGGTAGGTGGGTAGGTAAGTAATTAGGTTGTAAGAAAGTGAAAAATATAGGTAGGTATGTAAGTAGGTAGGTGAGAAGCTATAGGTAGGTAGGTAAATAAAAGGTGGGTGGGTGGGTAATAAGTAGCAACGTAGTTATCTAAGTAAATAGGTGGATAAATAAATAAGAGGTAGATTTATAAGGTAGTAGACCATGTCATATTTGACTAAAAATCATTGGCCATTAAATGTTCAATTTGATTAAAGACCATTGGTCATTTTGACTAAGGTTGTACAACTTGATTATGAGAATTTATTCAAATGAACCACTATAGTCAAGTTGATCGGTCAACAAATACATGTGTCATTTAGACCCTTAGCCTTTAATCAAAATGACAAGTTAATCAATTTGAACTTCTTAAAAAACCATGAATTGTAATAGTGTTTTTTTAATCAAAACCAAATGAACTAACTAGTTTAAAATCCAACCATTAGCCCTAATCAAAGTCCAATAACTTACATTCTACCTAGTAGACATCTCATAATTTCAATTTCAAAAGTCCCTAGCTTTTGTAATTTCAATCATTTTTCATAACAATAAATTGATTAATGTACATATTCAAATCTATAAGGTAAAAATGAATTGGTATTGACAAATGTTTTGAACACATACAATAAAATGTAAGTATTGTAATCACACCATTGGGTCCAAACAACATATAATGAGCCAATACATACTTTGCATTTAGGAATATTATCCTTTTGGGGGGTTTTTTTTCCCAACAAACATGTTTTTCTAAAGAGGAATTTTCAAATGAAATGTTTTGAAATTTTTTATATATTGTATTTATAGTTGCCCCAATATGTCGAATTTTTTTACAATCAAATTTTGAGAAATATAATTTTTTGAAAATGCACAAATTTTGCCAAATTTTTTATTTCGTCTTGAAATTTTTTCATAATTTCAAATCATACCAAAACATGTCAACAATTTCAAGTTTAATTTTTTAATATTATAAGCTACAAGTTTTCTTAAAACAACATATACATTGCATCACATTTACATGTCGAAAATGACTCATGAACTTTTTTTGAACATTAATTTTTGATAAACACAAAATTGGAAAAATATGAAAATTTGAGTGCTTTTTAGATGTGTTTAATAGAACCCTATTACTATTAAAAAAATTTGAGGATGAAATAAATTATATTATGAAAATTAAGGGGCCCTTTATGAAAGTAGTGTCATTGAATGAAACTGTTAAACATTTTTTTATTCAAATCAAACTTTAATATTGGAATTTTTTTGATTCATTTTAGATTTTTCAATATCCATATTATTCAATAAAAACAACTTTCTATGATTCACATGCCATTTAAGTGGACCACATAGACAAATGTAACAAGAATTGTAGAAAAGTTGATGTTTTGACATCAATTTTGGTTCGTTTGAATTCATCTACACCCCATTCTAAACAATACCATGGTGATTCCAAATATAGTCCACTCTAATTTGCATTAATCCAACTATTTAATCAAATGTAAAATTGTTCCCAAATCATCCCTTTGGTGGTTGATAAACAATTGCAAATTTCATCTAAACTTTCGAACATTCATAACTTCTAGAAAACAACATTTGTTTGTGGAAAAAACCCAATACATTTATAGTTTGTATTGATTTATTTTTATGATCATCTAAACATCATTTCATTCAAACATGATTTGACTATTTGAATTTCACTTTAAATAATCAAGACTCTTCATGAATCCCAACAATGTGGAAGCATGGTAAAGTAAACCGATATTTTTAAATTGTGTATTATGCACATGAGAACAACAAAGCAACATCAAAATGGATATAAGTATGATATCCATCCCCTTTGTTAAAGTTATAATAACTTATTTCCAAAAAAAAAAAAACATATGAGTTTTATAAGCAAAACTTCCCCCCAAAAAATGTAAATTTATGTTTCAAAAGCTTCAACACAAAACACTTAATGAAATATGTTGATATTAGGTTAGGATATTAAAATCATTTTATTCATGAACACACCATAAAAATTTAATTATGCTTCCTATTTGTTAAAACATACAAATAACACTTATATTATAAAGTCCACATTACAAAAAAAAATCACATCTACTTGCATTCAACCTTGACAAGAAGACTTTTTTGTCTATTTTATTATTCTTACACCCAACTCCTTTAGTTGGGAAGGCAATTTGGGGTCTTGAAAGTTTTTCCTCTTGATTCCCACACACCTCCCATTTTATGTGGGAATGTGTTTGGGTAGTTGCAAGGTGACTCCTTTTTTGTGTCACAATTCAAACATGTAAAAAATGATTGTTTAATGAAATGTGCTTGTGATTAGATTTAGATTGTACTTGAATTTTTAAACACATGTATAACAAATTTGTAACATATATACACCAAATATATAATAACAAACTTTTGAAGTTGAAAAACATGGATTGGTTTTCAATTTGTGCTTGATATGCATGCATTTTTGCATATGGTTTTTATTTGGGTTTTTTTTAAGACACAATATATAATACATTATGACAAAAGGAACATATGCAAAAAACTTATGTCAAAATAACCTTAATTAAGGGCCCTTATTTTTTAAAATTTAAGGCCCCTTAATTTTCATAATATAAACTTTTTAATTTTCAAAAAAATTGTAGTAATGGGGGACTATTAGACACATTTTAAAACACAATTAAAAAATAAAAATAAACATTTTTTATGAAATTCATGGTCCATTTAAAGTTCATGAATCCTTTACAACATGCAAATGTGGGGTAATGTATATGGTGTTTAAAATAAAATTATAGCTTATAATACAAGAAAATAAATCTTAAAATGTCAAAATGTGTGGGTGTGATTTGAAATTGTGATCATGTTTTAAAACTAAATTCAAAGTCTAGCAAAATTTGTGGATTTAAAAAATTCATATTCATTCAAAAATGATTAACACAAAACATGTGACATATTAGGGAAATTTTTGATATGATAATAACAAGTTGCAAAAGATTTCATTTGAAATTTTCTTTCTATGAAAAAGGTTATTTTTGGCAAAAAGATTTCAAAAAACAATTGTCCAGGAAAAGGAAATTCTACAGGTTGGATTGCTCAAAAAACAATTGTCCTTAATCCCAAGTAAATATATTGGTTCGTTAAATCTCAATTGGATCCATTGTTGAAAAACTCTTGGTGATATTTACAATAATATGGGGTCACGTGCTCAAAACAAGGACATATATATAACAATATTAAATGTTCATTTGAAAGGTTAAAAATCAAACTACTAAAATAACTCCCTACAACTCAAATGATCATTTGAAAAATTAAATGACCTTTGATTAAAGAACTTGATATTTTATTGAAAAGTTGTTTTAAAAGGTTATTAAGTTTATTCTTTAAATTTTTTTATTTTGATGTGAAATAAAAAAGTCGTGAGTCCCCAAAGTTGCAAGATTCATAACTTGGTATTTCAATGGAAGACTTACAAAAAATGACCATTCCAATGTAACCCCCCATGAAAAGTTACAAAGTATATTATAAAGAGAAGGTTAGTGCTTCCTTCAAAGTCCAATTATGGTGAGTCTTCTAAGTCTTTTAATATTACTATATACTTATGATGCATATATTGACAATGTTTATTTAATTAAAAGTTTACTCAATGTAGAATGTTATTGTTGTATATTTATGATGTCTTTGGACCCTATCATAGATAAATGATATGATTATTTTCATAGACTGAAAGGTCATGCTTTAACATTTTTGGTAGGTTGTTTGATGTCTTCCCATAATCCAAAAGATATATTTGCAAATAACTCAATGTTCATCATCATTTGCACTAAAGTGAAAGAAATGGACATAAATATTCACACACAAGAAGGAAATTTTGAAGTCATTTCTTTTTCATTAATCATGAATTTATTTGCTAAGAAATGGAATTTCCTCACTATTTGTATCTATAATTTAACAATTACATTATTGCACTATTCATGTTCATTATATTATTTATGTATATTACTTGGGATAATGCATTCAATTGAATTAACCTTTGTCACAAACATGAAAATTGCCACAACCAAAGAAATTCCAACATGTAAGAGAACTTTGACAAATTATAACAAAATTAACTTTCAGCCTAAGTCCAACCACATGTTAAAAATATAATTTACAAGGTCACACAACATGTAAGAAAAATGCCCAAAGAAAATTTCATCCGAAACATGTGAAGGTTGGAAATACAAAAAAAAGGACAAGATTAAAACATAAAGTCATACCAAACACTAGTGTTGAAAAGAATAAATGTTTGGGGATGTAGCTTAGTGAAATTTACACATAAACCATATTCAAATAACCTCTTTAGCATTTTCCTACCTATACTTTTGAATGAAAATTGGATGATGAATGGACTTTGTCCACTCTAGTTTCATGCGCAATGACCTAAGATGAAATTCTTATTTTCTAACCCATTAAAAAATATTATTTTATGTCATATGTCGGGGTAGATTATAGGATGTCATTGCCTACTAATTTTGTGAGTATATTTGCTTTTTAAGTATCTAATGGAGAAACAAGTTATTTTTATCCATTAGCCATTAAAACTTGGATGAAAACATCATCACCAGTGTTGTCCAATTCTCCACACATGCATGTGAAAAGGTTATAGTTTTGGGTGTTATGAGGATAATGTCCAAAATTAGTGCTAGTTTAATATTTGGATCTAAGAGTTGAACATGGGATTTGTTTGGATTCCATAACCAGGTTTAGTTGATCTATGTAAAATATTATTTGCACACCCCATATAGTAAAGTAGTTTTGACTATTTGTTGCGTAGTTTCATGAGTTGTCACGATTCATAACAAATTGATATCACTTGAAGTGGTGATTGTGATCACAAACAATAGAACTTTAAGTTACTAACAATATGTCTATTTATTAATAACAATGATTTAAGGTAGGAGCAATTACCCACCAACTAACATCTTAAATTTATTCTATTAAATATTTATAGTTTAACACTTTGGAAAATATGGTTCCTTTCAAGTAGTAGAAAATTTGGATGGTATCAAAATTATCTTGCCCATAAGTGATATATTATTTAAGAGTTTATTTTGTTTCATTAGTTAGATGTAGAAGTCATTCCTAGTTGTCCATATTGATGTTTAAATCATTGGAGATATGCATCGGACCACACAATCTTCTATCAACAAATTTAGAACACAACCCTCAATTTGTAGATTCAAAACATAAATAGATAATGAAGGAATGTAGTTTTACAACATCTGACCAAAAAAACTTGGCCATTCAAATTCTTAAAATGTGAAGCTTAGGAAATGACATCGTGGTACCAATACAAGTTGTCAAGGGTTGCAAATTTTGGACCTTGCAAATCCAAAATAAAGAACATTTTGATGCATAAGATGTTGTGGTATCTAGTTTCACTACACCTTACAAGAGTAATTGTTGAGGACTCAAAGGTAAAAGTATAGTGTGATGGTTTATCACAATGGTTAATATCAATGTGAAATTTTATTTCACTTCATTTATGTATTTATTTTTCCAATTGTAATCATGTCTAAATAGAAAATTTGTTAAATATTTATTACACCTTAGGCCTTGTTGAATGAAATCATTAATTTCACACCATTTTTAACATTGATAATTTACAAATGTATTGTTCCTAGATTTTTTGTAATCTTCGTTTTTATGTCCATGATGGAATTTTTAAAATATTTTTCTTTAGAATGTGTATGCAATTATTTTTTATTTTTTATTTTTCCATGTCATCTATAATATGTTTGATCTGCTCATGTGATTGAAATTTAAAAACTTGCCTTTTCCATGGGAAAAATTCCACATTCATAATTGTAATTTGTAACAAATTAAATTTACAAATTTAAAAGTCCAAAGATATAATTTAATTATTTCTAAGTGAAAAATTGTTTTATGCATTATATTACAAGTATAAATTAATACGCATATTTGAGCCCAAATCACAAAAATATCAATACAATTATCTTTTAGCCTTTGGTTGCATTTCATCACTTGTAGTAAATAATGATTGGAACATCCATTTTGGTCTAGTGCACCATACTTTTACCTTCAACAATTGTTTCACAATGGTGAATGAGGGTGTTGGTGGTCATCACTCTTGTAGTGAATGATGAAATTGTTCTTCACATTTCTCATTTTGAAAGTCCCCATGAGGTCTAGAATGTACAATTTCTTTTTCTTTTTGGCACACTAAACCAATAGTTTCATTTGTATTGCACACAACTCACAACATCCATATGAATCATGTTGAATTAGTTTAGATTTTTATAAATTGACAAAAATAGTAAAACAACTCATGATTAGAAATAAATTCTTTAAATTGACCATGCAATTTGATATAAATATGTTAAATTTCTTGTTTATTATCATTGAAGACCTTTTGGTCCAAATTCTAGGAGTAGGAGATGTTGTCAAATATGAAGATGTGATCCTAATAATATTAAACGTTTTAACAAAATCTTACAAGAATTTCATGCAAGGAGTATTGATTCAATTGTTTTTATGAACCTTTGGTTAGTTGTTGTCCATGTTGTTGCAAGAGCACAACAAAAGGAGTTGTGTGCTAATCACATCAAGATTGAAGAAGCATTGCTATTAAAATTCAAATAATTTTTAAGAAAAAGAAGACAAATAAAGGCAAAAATATCAAGTAGTTAAAAAATTGCCGTAATTGCAACAAGTTAGATCATTGGGAAAACAATTGTCCATACTTTAAAAAGTCACTTAAGAGTACTAGAAAAAACTTTAATTTTAAGAACAAGTTGGTGAAATCTTTAGTCAAAGAAAAGGAGGAGCCATTTGAACTTGATCAAACTATAAATGTGATGGAGGAAGAATTGAATGAAATTACATCTAAAGAAAGTGATTTGTTTTGAGATAGTAATGGCTAGATCTAGAATAAAAAAGTAGTACAAATGCACTAGACATTTAGAATCTTGACTAGGTGTTATTAAACGTATGTTTGGAAATATATCTAGTTTTAAAGGTCTAATTTTTTTTGTCAAAATCCAAAATATAAAATATGTAGGAGGCTAAATCCATGGTGTGCATGGAAAAAGTGAAATGTTGCTTGCTTTTGCTTTTGCGAAAATAAAAAATTGTTTTTGATGTGTTCTCCATCCCATGTTTTTCAAAATTTATCATTTGTTGATATGCTTGCAAACAAAGGAAATATTGTGTTATTTGAAAAATGTTTAGTCATGTACACAATAGGAACCTAGACACTATTGTGGCAAAAGGTGTGAGGTCTCAAAAGAATGGAGTTTGCAAACTTGAAGTTTGTTATGTCAAGTCATCCACATAGCTTGTGGAAGTGTGTGTAGTAGAGGTAGGCCTATGAATTGGTGATGCATGCCATTGTCAAACAATGTTTTGGCATAGGAGTTTGGCACACTTGCATTATTAATCTCTTTACACATTGAATGTCAATAATTTGACAACATGCATACCAAGATTGACCCCAAAAAAAAAGTTTATGCAAAATTGCATGGCTAACAAGCAATCTTGGAGGACGATTTACCACAAGACACAATCAAGAGCTAAAGAGGTGATGGAGTTAATACACATGGACATTCGTAGGCCTTTCTCCACTCCATAATTATATGGATTTCATCACCTTTGTATGAATGACTATAATTGTTCAAGACTTGGGTGTAATTTTTAAAGAAGTTCATGCATTGTCTACATTCAAAAATTTCAAGAATGAACCTAAAAAGGAGACATGAAAATCGATCAAAATCCTTAAATTAGACAATGGTGGGGAATACATCAATTGTAAGTTTTAGGAAATACCATCAAGATAGTGGGATTAGATGACAATTTAGTTAAGCTCGTGCGCTTCAACATAAAGGGGTCTTTAAAAGGAAAAATAGACCATTATTGGAATGGTTAGGAGCATAATGTTAGAGAGTAGGTTGTTAAAAAATTTGTGGTCAAAGAATGAATACCATTAATTGTGGTGTGAACAAATCACTATCTCAAACCAATCAAGGCAAAACATTACATGAATTGTTTTTGGGATAGAAATTGAACTTGCAAGACTTGAGGATTATTGGGTGTGTTGCTCACATTTTGATCCTTGATCCCACCATGAAAATAATTGACCCAAAATCTGAATTGTGTTGGTTAGTGCATTATGACACTCACATCAAAGTCAACATATTGTTCAATCCAAGGACTAAAAAGGTCATATTACAATTTGTAGGCATATACAAATTGTTCAATCCAAGGACTAAAAAGGTCATATTACAATTTGTAGGCATATACAAATTGTTCAATCCAAGGACTAAAAAGGTCATATTACAATTTGTAGGCATATACAAATTGTTCAATCCAAGGACTAAGAAGGATGTGACATTTGACAAGATCCAAAAGGGCCAAAAGGGGAATCTTACATACAAAGGTTCATGTATATTAATGAGTTTGAGTCATAAGAAGAAAATCAACATATTTAACAAAACTAGCATATTCATCTTTTTGATGTTGAACTAACATTTCATGGCATTGAAGGCCAAGAATAATCTAGGAAAATGATTTAAAAAAAGTTAAAACTTTGTACTTTGGTTGAAAATGTTCATGATTGCATGTGAGTTCAATTAGCCTCTTTATTTTTTCAATGTCATTTAACACATGTGCATCAATTGCTTTGAATTGTTCAACTTTAAAATTATAGGCATGTTATTATAATATAATCTAACATCTATGGTAGTAATTAGTGCGTAGACTATAAAATCTATGTATTTCTTATATCGTTTTTTGCAAATATTTTTCTTTGATCATTCATTTTGTTGCTATAGTGGAACTTCATTGGATGCATTGTCTCTATTTGTGAATGCAATGTTGAAGATTTTGATCAAAGAACTAATTGCATTGACTAAGTTTGTTTAAGTTGTGTTGGTGGTTAAGTATCAAGTCTTGAAATAGTTGAATTGCTTTCGTAGTAGGTCTTTTTGCGTTTTGGATTATTTCTTTTCAACAACAAAAAGTTGTTGCCTACATTTAGTTTTGCATATGATCTATAGAGTCTACTAACAACTAACTACCTTTCTTAGATGCATTTGCCATCACCTTGAGTTCCAAGGAATAAATTATTTTAACTCTACTCATACTTAACCTCCTTATAGTGCGACTTGATTTGTTGATGGAAGTGTGTTCCTTGTGGCATGACTTGTTTTTTCCATGGAAAGGGGGAATCATTAGACTTGGATGCAATGGGATATTGGTGTGTTGGGGGATGGGTTGTGGGTGTGGTAGTGGCCTTTCTTCATGAATAAAGGGCTTGGTCATCTCTTCTTTGAATGCTTGAGTATTGATGTTATCCTTCAAGTCATTTACATTGTCTATTATAAAACTTGTTGGCTTGTAAACTCCATCCAAATCATCCAAGAGGTCTCTAATGTTAGGAGGTTGGTAAATTGGTTTGTTGTCGAAAAGTTATGTCACCATGTCATACATTCCTCAACCAAATTGATGCAATAAATGCAATGTAGTTTTATCTTGAGGAGTCATGGATTAATATGTTTTTGCTATGGCCAATGCTAATCATGTAATTGAAAATGTTTTTGAAGTTGCCACTTAATGCTCCCCAATTTTCTTTGTAAGTAGATTCATTCCTAACATGCAATGGATCTTTTTTTAATCATGAAAACATCAATATTTGTTTGGAATAAGTTGTGAAGATTCCTTCTATCAAATGTAACGAGGTGTTCTTTCTTTTTCACTTGAATCAATGCAACAACCTCCTTGTGTTCCCAATTGGGCTGATGAGGTTTCTTGGATTGAATTTCCACATAATCCTATGTTTAGGAATTCTTCACACTATGTGTTCTCCTCCCCTTGTTGATTTTTTTATTTATTAAATTGAACATCTTCAAAGTTGGGAAGTTGTCATAAACAAAATGGATATGTCTTTTCAATCTTGAATGCATTTTGCATGTTGAATGTTTTTGCAGGTTTCAAGATTCAATTCATTTGTGAACTAAAAGAGTAGGATGGTTCAAGGTTCTTTTGACTTTTGTTCTTACAATTCATGTGCATACTTTTTGTCAAAGTCAAAAATTGTGTTATTGAAAAGTTCCATTGTCCATTGTGATTGTTGTCATATTTTGGGTTGTGACTTTTTGTTGTGATGAACCTCTATCTTGAATGGCTTGCAATGTCCTTTTGTAGTGTAAGAATCTTGTTCAAAACATTTTTGGAACACACTTCTTTAAGCTCCAAGTAAAGAAGCTTTGTTAGTTTAGAACCTTCAAAGAAACATTTTGCAATAAAGGTGCAAGTATAGAGGTAGGAGGTACAAAACTTACCATTGAATTACACACTCCATTTGCTTGATATTATGTAACAATGTTTTTCCCCCCCAAAATCTGTTTTTTTAAAGATATGTTTTAGCATAATTAATAGTGTTAACATTGCATCCAATTAGGGTTGCCATGCTACTTTTTGTGTTAAATAACATCACATGTTTGAATGCTAAAAAAGAGTTGTTTCTTAACATTGACTTATGAATGAGATATCATTACGTGTGAATGGCACATTACTCACTTACATAAGTAGTGACCTTGTTAGTGTGAAGGGGAAGTAGGAACCCTACAAAGTGGTATGGAATCCAAGTTGGTGATGGGCGTTAGGCCAACTTTATATACTAAAACCTCAGAAAGTTAACAGAAAATGGAACATTCCTATTTGATCAAATGCTCAAAATATACACTAGGGCATGCCTAAGCCCAAGAACACAATAATGATGTGGGTTGTCTCCATAACAATTATTTTAACACCAAATTCTTGGGTTTTCTAGCTCATGAAAATGGGATTCCCAAAAAATGAGAACCCAACGTTTTGGGCTTCACTCAAGGGTTGCAGCATTAATCGATTCACAATTTAAAAAACCTTCGCTATTGGATGGAAAGCTGTCTTTCAAAATGTGGAAGGAAGAAGGGGAGAGGAGGAGGAGGAGGAGGAGAGGTACAGAAGGGGAATCTTTCATGGGACCATTCACTATACAGATCAACAAGATAAATTTAATTTTGAGTTCAAGTTGGCCCAAAACATCATCATTTGCTTGCAGTCCTTTGACATGGTAGTTCAACAAAAGTCTTGAACACAAATTGTGAAAGTCAGATGTTGGAAACATTGGTGACAATCCGACCTTACTTGAAAATATTACAAATGATTCACATCCAATGATAAGACCTTAAAAGACTTCATATCGCCAGAACTTGAAATTTTTGGTAGGTTGGTAGCTTCAAAAAGAGGTAGGTAGCAACCAAAGGATGTAAGGTGCTTTGTGACCTTTCACCTGGGCTGTTGCAGTCAGTCAACCTAGTCTTAGCAGTCCCACACTTGACTAGGTAGATGGCTTGCAATG
>Ga0209611_10004973_pt1 | contig 22521 bp, 20 predicted proteins | sample S1TSphgellanicum_3_FD_187693 | JGI IMG/M metagenome (GOLD analysis project Ga0209611, IMG submission 187693) | Host-associated microbial communities from peat moss isolated from Minnesota, USA - S1T2_Fc - Sphagnum magellanicum MG (SPAdes) (version 2) | ecosystem: Host-associated > Plants > Peat... | reverse complement strand
AAAAAAAAAAAAAAAAAAAACAGATCTGTCTGCAAAGCTGCCAGACAAACCAGAAATGACAGAAAATATTACATATTAAAAGCATGACTGACTTCTGTTTGGTTGATGAGTAGCTCTTCCAGGCAGACCATTTTGGGCAGAGGTTGTTTTACTTGTTTGTTATATAATAATAATAATAATAATAATAATAATTTATCTTTTAATATATTAAATATATTAAAATTTATTTAACTATGAGCAGCAGCCAGCAAGACCAAATAGCAACAACAAAAATAAATAAAAAATAAAAAAATAAAGTAAAACCAATAATAATAATAATAATATTGAGCATAAGGATGGCTATCTCTTTGTTCCTTCTTTTTCCCTCTCTTTGCTTTGCTTTGCTGGGTTGCTTTTGTTTAATGGAGTTTGCTAGGGTTTCATCATTGTGGAAGTTAATGGAATTCAAAACACCAGGTAGGCCTAGTATTATGATGATGATGATGATGATGATGGTGATGATGATAATGAAGCTATTTATTAAATAAATAAATAAATAATTATAATGAAACTCAGTTTGGACTGTGAAGAATTTATTATTAAAATTAAAAAAAAAATTTTTTTTAAAAAAGAAAAGAAAAAACCCCATTTTCTCAATTATTGCACATGGTTTCTCCACCAATACATACATACTCAACCTTTTTGCTGACAATCTTTGCTCAATGTCAGCACAAGGTTGAGAGTATTTATTGGGCTCTTGCCATTATTAGGGAAGAGAGACAATGCATTGAATATAGAATTTGGGCATCAAATTTTGGCTCTAACTTCACCCTAACTTCACCCAATGTGTGAGTGACATCTGGAGTACTCTGTGTGCATATGATGGATGGATGGATGGATGGATGGATGTGTGGATGGATTTTGAATTTTAAAAGAAATAAAATAAAATTGTCAAGCTTTCTACAGCATGTTCCAGCAGGTAGCCAAAATGTTAAAAAAAGGATTCTTAAAATGCAAATCTGGTCTATAGCCAAATCTGGCTAAATCTTCTTGCCATTCAAAAGAAAAAAATGGGAAAAGAAAAAAGAAAAGAGAAAAGAAAAGAAATACCCTGACTCCTGCTCTGACTCCTGAGTCCAAATTAAACATTCCCTGAGTTAAATTTAGACCCTGGAAGGTACCAGTGTAGTAGGTAATAGGTACTGGCAACCAGCACCTACAGTGGTACCTACCAGCCACCTATCCACCTATTTTGGTACCTACCTACCTACCTAGTTTCACCAATCAAGAGCTTGCAACAGAACACACTAAATATGATACCTACCAACTAACTAACCTACCACCTATGCTTGGTACCTACCTAACTACCAACCAATGGTACCTATCACTCTATGCTTGGTACCTTAACTACCTACCTATAAATGAATGGTACCTACCATCTGTGCTTGGCACCTACCTACCAACCAACTAATGTTACCTATCACTCTGTGCTTGGTACCTTGCTACCTACCTACCAGTGGGAGCCACCACCTGTGCTTGGTACCTACCTATCTACCACCCAATGGTACCTATCACCTATGCTTGATACCTACCTACCTGTCAACTAATGGTAATACCATTTGGCTTGGTACCTACCTACCAACTAACCACTGTTACCCACCACCTGTGCTTATACCTTCCTACTTACCTACCTACCTACAACTGGTACTTACTACTTACCACCTATGCTTGGTACCTACCTACCTACCCATCAACTAATGGTCCCTACCATCTGTGCTTGGTACCTACCAACCAACCAACCAATGTTACCTCTACCACCAGTGCTTGGTACCTTCCTACCTACCTACCAATGGTACCTATCACCTGTGCTTGGTACCTTCCTATCTACCTACCACCTGTGCTTGGTACCCTCCTTCCTTCCTACCTACCTCCCTACCTACCAAATGTACCTACCTACCAACCACCTACTTGGGTACGTAGCAGACACAGAGAGAGGGAGAGAGAGAGAGAGGGATGGTCTTCATTTCTGCACGCGAAGAAGCTTTCATGGCTTCTTCTCGCAATCTTGTGCACTCAATTGCAGCCCAGTGCCCAGGTGCTGTTGCAGCAGCAGGAGCTTGTATGTGAGTGTATGTATGCTGTTGCAGGTTCTGTTGCTGCTGCTGTTGCTGCTTCTGCCATTTGTCGTTGTTGTGCTGTGTACTGCTTCTCATAACCACGTGCTTTTCTTCTGTCTATTTTCTCTGAGGAGTTCAACTAACGCTGCAATAGCTTTCATCGTTTGTTCCATTTTGCACCAGCTTCGTAGTTGGTGAATGCTCTCTCACACGGAGAGAAACAAAGAGACAGAGAGACAGAGCACAAGCGCTTGCATTTTCAGATTTGTTTGTTTGTATACGGAAATTTCCTCCGGGAAGCTTTGTTTGTTGCTGCTGTTGTTGCTTCTCGTAACTACGAGCGTTTCTACTGTTTTATTTCCAATTCTATTCATTTCTTGCAAACATAGCTTGGTAGTTGGAGACTGCTTCCAGAGAGAGAGAGAGAGAGAGAACGAGACAGAGAGACAGAGACAAAGCGCTTGCATTTTCAGATTTGTTTGTTTGTATGCGGATGTCCCCTAGGAATCTATTTTGTTTTGATTTTGATGTCTTAGGCGCTTTTTTGTGATGTTTTTTTTTCTCTTATCTTCCGCTTGAGCTCTTTCTGGTTGTTGTTCACGTCATGGTTTTGTTGCAAAGGAAATCGGTCATTTCTCTCTCTCTATAGGTACTCTTGTCAAGCTTATTAGTTGAAGAATGCTCAGAGAGAGAGTATGTGGCAAGGTTTTGCAAATCCTGACTACTGCGTGAAGAAGAAGAAAAATCTCGCGACAAGCTAGAGAAAGAAGTCTCTCCTCGACGAAAGCAGGCACCAACAAGAAGCATTGTGCCGCCCGCCGACTCCGATGATAAGATTTGTGAACAGACTTCGCTCTCCTTCTCAAATGGAGCAGCAATTCAGTATGTCCTCTCTCTCTTCTCACATCATCATGAGCTCTTCTTCTCTTCTTCTTTCTCCGCTGCATGAAAAACTCATGAGCCGAGAGTTTTTCTTCACCTGCTGCATGTTGCACCCCATGCATTCGTGATGCTTTTGTGCAGTAAATCTCGTTGTAATTTCTGTGTGTCCTCTTCACAAGCGCTTTCCTCTTTCTTTCTTGCAGTAAGCAGAAAAGAGAGCATCGTACTACCTCCTTCCTCTCTCCTCCATGCTGAAGAAAAGGAAAATTCAGTCTCCTCCTGCATGCATGCGCTGCATGGTCGTCTCTCTCTTCACCGCTGAGACAACAGCAGCACAGGTTGCGTAAGCGAGCACTAGAGCTGCTGCTATCACGCTTGCTCAAGGAGGAGGAGTGTGCAGCTGGATTCATACATCATCAAATGGTGATGTCTCTTCCAACCCTCCAGTCAGCTTTGAAACCTGCAAGCAGCAGCAGTTCCAGGAACTCAAGCTCCAGCAGCAAGAGCAACAGCAGCAGTTCTTCCAGGAACTCATCAACTAGAAAAAGCCTTGAGCTTGGCTGAATGACCTAATGCAGACCAGTAGGGTAATGTTTATCAACAGCAGCAGCAGCAGCTTGTTGAGGCAGGAACCACCAGCATCTGAGAGGATTGTGAGAAGAATCATATTATTGCTGCTGCTGGCAGTTGCTTTCATCTCTACTACACTGGTGAAGAAGACAGATGGTTTGGGATACATGGGTAGCATTGCTGCTTCATATGGAGAGGCAGGGGTCGTGTGTGCAATTGAAGCCAGTGGAGGACAACAGGTGTTGTGCTGGGGAAGGAGCAGCAGCAGTGAATCTCAGCAGCAGCAGCAGCTGGTGACATTCTCCACCTCCATGCCTGAGCCATTTGTTGGTCTTTCTGGAGGTGGTGGCTTCATGTGCGGCTTGCAAGCTCTGAGTCTTCGTCCATTTTGCTGGCAAGGTAACAATACAGACCAGAACATAATCCCTCAAGTAACACAGAGTTACGATTCTCTGGCTGCAGGAGGAGATCATGTTTGTGGAATCACTCCATCAGGCTGGATAGATTGCTGGAGTCTTTTTGGGTCAATCTTGCACACTCCTCCCAATGTCTCACCGCTCCAGTCGATTGTAGCTGGAAGGAACTTCACATGTGGAGTTTCAAAGCAAAGTGGAACTGCGGTTTGCTGGGGAGAGAATGACTTGCAAGCGCCGAACGTGATAAACCCACCCAGTGGCATCCGTTTTGAGAGTCTTGCTGCCGGGACGAACCATGTGTGTGGGATAGTGATGGATGAGAAAAATGCTGTTTGCTGGGGAGATAATTCCAGCGGTCAAGCAAGCCCACCTCCTGGAGTCCCCTTTGCTGCACTCACTGCAGGATTTTCTCATACCTGTGGGATTCTGAGCACCAACCATGAGGTTTTGTGCTGGGGGGATGCAATCAACATCAACAGGACTGCAGTACCTCTTGGAACAGAGTTCTTAGCCATAGCTGCATCCTCGGATGTGACTTGTGGGGTTCGAGAAAGCAACCTGCTGGCAGTTTGTTGGGGCCCGAGTGCAGCAGACTATCAACCTCCTCTCCAACTGTTCAACCCTGGGGTTTGTGAGAGCAGGGAATGCACACAGGGGTTGGAGTTTGCATTCAATCTCAGTGTGATAGATAGCACACTGTTGAGTGTTTGCGTCAACTCTTCTCAGCGGATCTGTGCCCCATGTGCAAGCACATGCCCTGCAGGAACATTTTTGTCATCACCATGCTCAACTGATGCTGACCGTGTGTGTCGAGATTGCTCTCTCTGCCAGCAATTGCTCTGCCAGTCCGTGTGTCAGGAATCCTTACTACCTACAGAGGCTTCCATATGGACGGCCAACCACAAAACCCTGAGGATGAAGAGAACAGAGGTTATTATCACAGCTGCAACTGTTGGAGGCTTTCTGGTGGCATCTCTGTGTGGGTTGGTGCTCTGCCATAGGTACAAAAGGACTTTGAGCAAGCTTCCAGAATATGTTGTCTTTATCTGTGCTTGCATGGATAAGAACCGAGGAGAGAAGAGCAGTCTTATGATTGGTTCTTGTGCAGCATCGATATCAAGCCATACACGGATATTGTCACAAGAAAAAAACATCCGTATGCAAGTGTTCCGCCTGTCTGAGCTCCGGGATGCAACAAGTGGGTTCAAAGAGGTTGCTGAGCTTGGACGAGGTAGCTATGGCTTTGTCTACAAGGCTGTGCTTCCAGATGGCCGTCAATTAGCAGTCAAGCGTGTGAATGCTGCCCACCGCATCCACTGCAACAGTCGAGGCTTTGAAGCTGACCTTGAGGTCTTGTGTAAAGTTAGGCATCCACAACTAGTCAATCTGGTGGGGTACTGCCAGGAGTTTGGGGAGCGACTGCTGATATATGAATTTATGCCAAATGGAACTCTCCATGATCATCTGCATGGTGGCTTGTCCCAGCTGAACTGGGGAATGAGGTTTAAGGTGGCAATGCAAGCAGCTCAAGGAATCAAGTACCTCCACAAAGATGCTTCTCCCCCTGTTATCCACTGTGACATCAAATCCTCGAACATACTCCTAGATGCAGAATGGAATGCTCGAGTTGCAGATTTTGGGTTGTTGCACTCATCTCTTTTACTGACTGTAACTGGACAGCTCGCCTCACCTGATGTTAGTGTACCAGAGGATCAAATACATCAACATGAGATAAGGTCACCACGTCATCACATGAACCAGCTCAGGAGCTACTACATGGACCCTAATGCACAAAGCTTCAATGAGAAGACTGATGTGTTCAGCTTTGGTGTGGTGCTACTTGAGATTCTCTCTGGGAGAAAAGTCTTTGATGCTGACAATAACCCTCCCAACATAGTGCAGTGGGCAGTTCCAAAAATTGTGCAGGGCAAGACTCTGGGTATTCTTGACAAAAACTTGGGCATCCCCAAGGCTGTTGAGCCATTGCTGAGAATGGCAGAGATTGCTGAGCTCTGTGTCCGAAGTGTTGCTGATGACAGACCTAGTATTTCAGATGTTGCACTATGGCTTGGGCTGGTGAGTCGAGGCAGCTTCTTGTAGCATATTTCCCACTCTCTAAGCTCTCAGGTATTCTGCCAATCAGTCTCTTAAACCTTTTGTATTGATGTGCTTCAAATTCCAAATTGAGTGTTATGAATTTTATTTGTCACTCCAGCAACAACAGCGCAGGTTGGGAAGATGCCATCAGTAAAACATTTATATAGAGTTTATGCTCTAAAAATATTTTTGACAGGACCAAAGTCAGGAATAAAAATCTATTTTAAGTCATAAGAGTGAAACTACAAATCTAGTCTATGTAAGCTGCGAGGATTCATGGGTGGGAAGCTTTGATCAGCCTCCTTTGGAAATATGGTGAAGCTACTGTAAGTCTGAAGCTCTTAAGATTTCAGATATTGGTCTGATGACCTTGTTGTAGTTAGGCTGAGCTTCCCAAGTGCTCATGGGTCGAAGCACACAAGGCACATACATGGTGTTCCACCATTCTCAAGTGTTGTGTGAAAGAGATAAAGGGAAGGATTCTGACTCATGGTGGTAGGACTTTTGTCTGAAGGTGACAAGGAGCCAATAAGATGAAGGACAGTATCAACAAAGGTTGCAATTATATTTGGGAGAGGGTAGGTGGGCAACACTTATTTTGGCTAATCCGCCTACAATTGGTTGATTTTCTGTTCGATGTGTCAATGAGGATATTCAAGAAAATTTCATAGTGTGACCAATTGTAGTATGAGTTAACCTCCAAAGGGTGCCAAGTCTTTAGGGTTCAACATTTGAGCTCAACGTGATATAGCCCAATGTGTTCAACCAAGGTTGGTACAATGTCATGCCACTTCCCCCATTGCCTGTGCCAAGGTAGGTTGAATGGGAATCATATTTTAGGCACCCAATTTGCTTGGTTGTTGGGGGACGTGTGTCATTTATTTCTGTTTGTTCATAGTTTCTAGGTATTGGGCTCTTCAAAGTTTTAAGACTAGCTTCTAAAGGGATGCCCATGTATTCACAATTATGCAAGAGGAATTAGTGAATCATTTTATGTGTATGTTATGGTCAACGGTAAGTGATAAGACAATGGGTTGGTCCAATAATGAATTATTTTAACACACCAAACTCACATATCTTGAGATAAGTTCAACATCAATCATTTCGAGTCCAATCTTGAGAACATTCATTGCCTTGCAAAAGCAAAGATAAATTATCAATTTTTTAAGAATCATCATGCCATCTGCATTTAGAGCCAAGAGCAATGAACTGAAATTCAATTGCAATGAATGTTGAAATCCCTATAGTCACAATGGCTACAAAACTCATGTACACTACTAAGTTAAAGTCACATTTGGTCGAACCCAGTCTTAACACATTGTAAAATCTTAGTAAGAGTTTCGAGTGCAGGTTTGAGGCTAGTTCTTCAAAAAAATTTAAACCTTTCAATTTTGGCACATGTTTTTTGAAAATTCAAGAATCTTGGGACACTGTAAACTGAAAATCACGTAAACTGCACACTCCCAAGGATTGAAGAATCGATAGCTCTAGATAAGTCAATTGGCCCAAGTGATTGCATTAAAATCATCTCTCACTTTATACTACCCTATTTTTCATTTTTGAATTGAGGACTGGGAAACAATTATTAGCAACAAATGTGTGCTTCTTGATTGCACTTTGAATTCTTGAATTTTGGGAATTTTGTGCAAAAGGATTTACAGACTACATCTTGAGTTTTGACCTGCCTGTTTCCTTTCACTTACTGACTCTGGAGATACATGAGAATCAGAGAAGCAAAGAAAATCTTGTGCTTTGAAGTTATAACACAAAGCATCAGCAAAATAGAACTTCACATCCTGACCTGCAATTTTGTTTCATAACCCTACAAAAACAGCAGTAAGCTCTGTTGAATTGAGAATCTGCCCAAAAGGATTTGCAGTCCCACATCTTTGCAGCAAGCTCCCAATCCAACATTCCCATGATTCAATAAACTGTGCTGATAGATTCATAGCCAACCAGAACAGACTTGAGAAATGACCCAAAAATTAAGGCTACAGAAATTTCAGATCTGACAAGGTATCCGAAGAGGAAGCCCAACCCTGAAGAACCAAGAGAAAAAAACCAAGGACCTGCTTGAACAGTGACTGTCAAACACACTGTTCAGACCTTCAACAGCAACACATATGGTAGTGATCAGCTACCAATACCTTCACACTTGAACATTTCATTCTTAGAAACAGTCTGCTACTGCAAAAACCAAGAGGATGTTAAAACCTCTGGTCAACAATGTTCCTATCTAGAGCACTTCAGTTGCACACTGGCCTCAAACAAGGGTGATCAGATACTCTGAAATTTTGTAGAACCTTTAGACTATTTTAAAATATGTCTGCTTCCACTAATGAAGGCAAACACCCATATAGGAATGAGGACAAGGGGAAGTTCCCCTACAAAGGGTAAAATCAGAAACCACTCTAATGATGTACAACCTACAAAAGGTACAACACAAAGAAATCAGATTTCACACATAATCTTCCCATTTGCAATCTACAACTAAAATCCAAACATTTTTCTCCACAGGAAGGTCTTTGTATGAAATAAATGTACAATCTACTGTTTGCTCCTGAAACCCACCATTGAAGAACCAAGTCTAATGTGTACTCTGTGGAGTTGGAGGGCTGGTGATTCTCCGCAAACAACTATGCAATGTGACAACTGCATCAAAAATACCATAACCATTCAGTCAGCTAATTTGTGCACTGCACTTGACAAAAACTGTCAGTTCAGTCACAATTCTATTAGGTATTTGTGAATAGCTGACACAAATTTTGTTCAGTGCAATTACTTGTCAAAAGCTACCTGTTTGGTCCCCGTAATAGTACCCCATGCCACTATATTCAACATTATTTTCAACTATAGTGAGAAACATACCAAGGAAACTCGTTATTCCTGCCCAGCAAAGTGCAACTGCTATTTTGCAGAACACCATCAACACAACTGTCACTGCAGCCATAACCATGCAAATTTTCTTGTTCTTAAAACTGTAAAATAATCTAGGGAGCAAGAGAGATGTTACATTACATGTTAGATTACATGCAGACCAATCAGCAATCCAAACTTGTGGAATGAGGGAAAACTTAGGATAGCATAAATTATCTAAAACTGTGAGCAAAAGTTTTTTTGCTGTTTTGTTTTACCTATATTGCTGAGAAAGACAAGGGATCGGTAACGGAAGCTTGTCCGTTCAAGGCCCCATTCATCAGATGCTTTTCTCAGTGTATCCCACAACGAGACAATTGACACTACTCCAACAAAAGCCAATGGCATTTTATACCTATCAAAACACCAGCCCAAACTCAAATATCATCAGTGACAAAGCAGTGAGGATTCAGCTACCAAACCCTTGGCTCTTGCTGCAACAAAAAAAACATCAGATCTTCAAATTATCAAATTTTCTTTTCATTCAAAAACATTGATATATATATATACATATATATATGTATATACACATGTGCTGAGTGACCAAAGATCCATGGATTTCCCTAGAGTATTTCCACTATGTAGATAAGAAAAGGTAAGCTCCATGGTGGACACAAAAATTAGTGTTCGATGCAACAGTGGACATACTCATTGTTTTACCATGGACCATAGCAAATTCTTCTGTACAATAGATGACCTAAAAATCATGTTCTCAGTTTAGGTCATCTTTTGTACAAATCCTTTCCCAACAGCTTGACAAGTAGCCTTTAGTGCCTGCCTGCCACAGGAATTCTGCCCATCCTAGTTTGCTTTCCTGCCTTTGAAGAATGAAAAATCCACAAATCCCTTGACACTACCAAAAGCCTATGTCTTGACATCTTGACAATAAGAGAGCTATGGATTTTTACAATAGAATTGGATACAAGACCGATGTGGAATGCAGATGGGGGGATACTTACAAAAAGCACAGAAAGATGATAAGAACAAGAATGAGATAATTTCCTGTGTATCGCTTCACATTCTCTTCCATTCGCAGCTTGACTTGTGTGATGGTCCTTGGCCATGAGAAAGTCTCCCAAGGTCCCAACCCACAGTCGAAAAACTCTCCAGTCCATGACACTGGTTTTTGGAGAAGATCTTCCACTGTGAGATTCACAAATGGATTGATCTTAATTACTTTGGACAGCGCTGCCAGTGATCCTTGGCCTGCTATTCTGGCATGATCCAATACACAGCGATCCAGTATTTCTAAGTAGCCGCTATCACGTAACCATTTTTCAAAAGCTGCTTGTGGCAAACTCAGTGACAACGGATTCCTCTCAAAGGCCATGATACCCTTCCCTTCCCTCCTTCCTCGGAAACAAAAAAAGAAAAAAAAACGCAAAGCAGACAGAATTCTGCTTCGCAGATTTCGTGCACAATTCGCAAAATCTCGAATCGAGAGCGAACATCATCACGAAGAGAATTCCTGCATCAGAGAGGAAACAGTTTTAGGGTTTGGAGGAGGAGAGTTCATCCAACAGTTCTAGGGTTTGGAGTCCTTTGGATGAAGTTGGATGAAATCCCTTTTGTTGGGTTTTCATTTCCTTTCTATTTTGGTTGGGGTTGTTTCAGAAAGGCGGCCTTATGATTGGTTACTATAGACAGTTTTAAGTTCAGGAGGAGGAGAGAGAGTTCATCCAACAGTTTTAGGGTTTGGAGTCTCTTTGGATGAAGTTGGATGAAGTCCCTTTTGTTGGGGTTTTTTTTCTTTTTTTCCTAGTTGGGGTTGCTTCAGAAAAGGTGGCCTTGTGATTGATTTTAGGGTTTGGAGGAGGAGGAGGAGAAGAGTTCATCCAACAGCATTAGGGTTTGGAGTCTCTTTGGATGAAGTTGGATGAAGTCTCTTTTGTTGGGGTTTTTTTTTCTTTTTTTCCTGGTTGGGGTTGTTTCAGAAAAGGTGGCCTTATGGTTGATTTTAGGGTTTGGAGGAGGAGGAGAGTTCATCCAACAGCATTAGGGTTTGGAGTCTCTTTGGATGAAGTTGGATGAAGTCCCTTTTGTTGGGGGTTTTTTTTCTTTTTTTCCTGGTTGGGGTTGTTTCAGAAAAGGTGGCCTTATTCATCCAACAATTGTAAGGTTTGGAGTCCCTTCCAATGAAGTTGGATGAAGTCCCTTTTGTTGGGGTTTTTTTTCTTTTTTTCCTGGTTGGGGTTGTTTCAGAAAAGGTGGCCTTATTCATCCAACAATTGTAAGGTTTGGAGTCCCTTCCAATGAAGTTGGATGAAGTTCCTTTAACCAGTTGTTGAGGTGTGCTTTTTTCTTGAGGGATGTTTGAGAGAGGTGGGTTTATGATAATTTAGGTACCCTAAACAGATTTAGGGTTTGGAGGATGAAGGGGGGTTTTTCTTGGTTTGTTAGGCTGTAGGCAAGAATATTGTGTTTAGATTCATTATAGAGTATAGTAGTAGCTTAATGGATTTTGGTCCCTAGGTAATAAATAATAGGTCTATTTTTTAATGAGGATTTTTGAAACATGATATTTTGGCTTGTTTGTTGAAACTTGAGATTAGTTATTATAGAGTTATAATATCTTGAAGGATTTTGGTTTCTTTTAGAGGATTTTTTTTTTGAAGATTATATATTTTTGCATGGTGAAATATTTGAGTTTCCATAAATTCTTCTTTTGCCTTAACATACTTTTCAATGTAAATGGCAAGGCCGTAGTGTGACACAATTATTTATTTATTTATTAATTTTTTTGGGGACATAGGGGCTTAAGAATTAGTGAATTGGTAGCTATTTCAATGAAGGTGGACTTAGGAGTTGGCAACCACCTAAAATGCTACAATAGTGAGCTAATGAGATAGTTCATTGAGTTAAGAAGTACATAACGTAGTCCAGCTCTATCTTGAAACAAAAGGTGACACACAACTTAAACCCTAAACCAAACATCACTCTCGTGATTTCTATTTTTAAGTTTGCTTGACATAACAATTGTCACAAATAATAAGTAAGTCTTGGCTATTGCGCATTTAAAAAACTTCCTACTTGTCAAGGTTGCTAGGCCAAGGTTTTGAAAGGACATTCTAAGATGAAACATTGATTTTGACACACAATTTAAACCCTAAACCAAACACCATCGTCATGATTTATATCATTAAGTTTGCCTGACATAACAATTGTCACGAATAAAAAGTAAGTCTTGGCTATTGCACATTTTAAAAACTTCCTACTTGTCAAAGTTGCTAGGCCAAGGTTTTGAAAAGACATTTTAAGATGAAACATTGATTTTGACACACAACTTAAACCCTAAACCCTAAACCAAACACCACCATCATGATTTATATCATTAAGTTTGCTTGACATAACAATTGTCACGAATAAAAAGTAAGTCTTGGCTATTACACATTTTCAAAATTCCTACTTGTCAAGGTTGCTAGGCCAAGGTTTTGAAAAGACATTCTAAGATGAAACATTGATTTTGACACACAACTTAAACCCTAAACCCTAAACCAAACACCACCGTTGTGATTTATATCATTAAGTTTGCCTGACATAAAAATTGTCACAAATAAAAAGTAAGTCTTGGCTATTGCACATTTTAAAAACTTCCTACTTGTCAAGGTTGCTAGGCCAAGGTTTTGAAAGGACATTCCAAGATGAAACATTCATTTGTCAAATATATTAAATTAAACATCCTTGATAAAAATTTGGATTAGGATGAGATGTTTTGGTTTAATAATATCTTAATTTAGCTTGATCAATGGAGGAAAAATGTCAAGGATCACAAAAGACAATGAAGGAAAGTTGATAGGTGTGAATTGATGATGAAAGAGGATGGGAATTGTGATAGAGGACAATGAAAGATGATGGGAATTGTGATAGAGGACAATGAAGGACGATGGGAGTAAACTCGGGAAAACTAGGTGGTGACATGGTAGACAACATTTGTTTTCCTTAAGGGTATGTTGGGGGATGACGAAGGTGGTGGGAACATCATTGGGAATGTTGGGGACGTGAAAGTGAACAAGGATTCTCAAAGTGTTGGGGAACATTAGGAAGGATGTTGAAGGATGCCAAATGTATAAAGAAGGATGTCAAGGGATGTTGGAAGGTGTGTGAAATGGGAATTGTTTATTTAAATTTTCAAACAACATGAGATGCTAGAGAACAACAAGAACACTAAGAAGGATGCGAATGGATACTAAGGTCACTAGGAACGGCATTAGAGAAGGGGGACCATAGGATGTTAAGGAATTTTTTTTCAATTCAAACAATAAGAGTTGATAGGGGGACAACAATGTCGTTGGGAAGCATGTTGGCAAGGATGTCAAGGGCATTAAAAAGCATGTTGGCAAGGATGTCAAGGGCATTAAAAAGCATGTTGAAATACAATGGCAGCACCAATAAGGATTCCAAAGGTACTAGGAAAGATGTTGAAGGATGTCAAAAATGACATTGAATGCATTAAGAAAATTTTCAAAGAATATCAAACATTTTGTGAAAAAAGAAATTTGAACCTTTGTTCAAACAAAATAAATAAATTTAAAAAAAAATCATTGGTGGGGATGAAGGGGGGACCTTTGAATCAACCTTAAATGTTCATAGGATGTCCTTTTTTTAGCAACTTTGGTATTTATACAATTATAAAATTTGAACCTTTGTTCAAACAAAATAAATAAATTAAAAAAAAAATCATTGGTGGGGATGAAGGGGGGACCTTTGAATCAACCTTAAATGTTCATAGGATGTCCTTTTTTTAGCAACTTTGGTATTTATACAATTATAAAATTTGAACATATTGTTTTAAAAACATCACTTTGTTCCAAGCTTGATTTTTAATTTCAACAAAAAATAGTTTCACAATTGGATGCAAAATTTTGATTTGAACAAAATTTTGAACTTCCAATACAATACTTAAAACCTAACCTAGATTAGAATCTATTAACATTAGGTTTGAATTTTCCATAAAGGGCAAAGCCCTTATGCAATAAATTGCTTGTGTTTTCCACCTTAAATTGTGTTTTGATCCATTCTTTTGATCATAATATTTGAATGGTGTCCAAAAGATGTTTGCATTTTTTACTTTTCTAAAATGGATAAATAGGCTTGAAAAAATGTGCGCATCTAAAACTTTTCTATAAAAAAAAAGAAGGTTTATTGGATTTGTTGTAATAACCTCAAGGGCTAGCTATTTCACATGTGAAAAGCTACCTGTAAGGTGAGCCTATATGACAAGAAATTATGTTTTGTAATTTGCCACCATACAAGCAAAAGGACCCATTTCATTTATTATGAAAGGTGAATGCCTTAATCCCATGGTTTTACTTTAAAAGTAAGGTTCTAGTTGATCCTATAATGTTATTTTCATGGGATTTTGTACCTAAACACACATCTACATGTTCTTATGAATAGTTATTAATAATTTTATGATTACCATTTTGTAATCAATTATTATGGTCATTTGAAGTTTCAAAGCATACAAAAGGGTGCACCATTAACTCCTATTAGCTTGAATTTATTTTTCAAGCTTTACAATAGTTGTTTACGATGCTTCCATTGAGTTTTCTTGTGTTGTTATTTACAATTGAATCATTATACATAGACTTGTAATTCAAATATGAAATCTTGTTGTCTATTGTAATAAACAATTCCAAGATGTCTTGTTCTTCATAAACAATTGAAAAAAAACTAAAACATTGGCTAAAACCATAATCAACTACATGGTTAACCATTTCTTATAATAACAAGTAGATTTTTTAAAATCAAATGTCGAAAGACACATTTTTGAACAGTTGTAAAGTTAGGTGCACAAGGATTCTTATTTGAAAGTATGATATGAAATACAAGAAGGCTATTCCCATTGACATTTGAGTTTCATGTGCAATCTACAAGTTTGCACAAAGTGCAAATGTATGGGCACAAATGAGATAAAATGAGCCAACAATGTTACTTTCAAAAAGGATTGCATATCTTTTTGCCCCAATAAAACATTTTCATACGAATGAATTTTTGAATAATTTTTTTTGAATTTTTTTATGAAAAATGCACATAATTATTTAGGTAGATGACATGTTTTTTAAAAATATTTTTGAATATATATGAATATTTGAAAATAAATTGATTCTTTGTAAATTATGTGTTTCATCTTTAAAAGTGATAACAATTTCAAATCATAACCAATTAATAAATTATAACTCTTTTTAAAACATCATATACTTTATACCCCATTTATATGTGGTAAAAGATTTTAGAAAGTTCTTTGAATTTTTAAAATTTTTAAATTTCACATATTTTTGTGTATGAGTGTTTTTTGAATGTGGTTAATAGGTTTTTATTTTCTTAATTTTTTTCCCATCAATTTTTTAATATTATATGAGTCCTTTTGATAGCCCTTTTGCAAAATTGATTCAATTTGACATAATAGGTGTTCATTTTCAAAGGTCTTAAATCAAAATTTAACCTTAAAATTTTATCAAATGGATTTTTGGTTTGAATTCCTTAACATTCATATGAATGAGAAAGGACCAACTTGCCATGATTGCCATGGCTTTAAATGATAAAACATAAATATTTCTCTAATCTAATCTTGACTATTTTTAGGGCCCATTTGACATCTTTTTGGCTCATTTTATTATGATTACACCCATATTACCATGTAATGAGTTGTTTGCCACTAGGTACTCTATTATAGGTCTTACGATCCATGAAGTGGTGATGAAAACTAATAACATTTTAAAGAAATTCATTATGGGGTTTATAAATGATAGATGCAAGTTGTTATGATAGATTTTAAAAGTTTGTGTTGCATGCACAATGTGATGGGTGTTATAGATGGAATTCATATTTGTATAGCAAACCTAATTGGTGGTTTTTGGGAAGATTATTACTAACACAAGACCAAGGGCTACAACATTGTAACTAGGGCAATGTTGACAACCAAAAAGGTTCCTAAATATCTATGTGGGATTGCATGGCAATGCAAATGACTCCCACTTGTTGAAAAAGTATAGGTTATATCATGAACATACACAACATGAACAATTTTTTTGACATGTTTGTTGGGTCACAAAATGGAATGCCTCCATATATATTTACTTGGTGAAAAGGGGTTACCCATTATTTTCCTTGTTCATGGCCCTGCAAAAAGAAAAAAAGAACAACATTTAATTTTGGAATTATTGTACAACTATCGTAAACACATCATGTGAAATAATATTTGTGTTTAATGTCAAATTGACATCTATTTGTACATTTGGTGCAACTGTTAATGCCACATTCTCATGTTGATCATTTTTAATTGTAAGGTTCATTACAAGTCTACAAGCATTACGATTGATTGACCATGTTTTTTTTGAGTTTGAAGTATTCCAATTGTTCTTATAGCATCTTTGAACTCATTTTTTTCCAATTCGCCCTCAAGATTTGACTCATTGAGTTAATCAAAGGTTACATTACTTATTTCAATTGCTTAAACCAAACTTTTATGAACAAATGTTGATTTTCTTTTCATGCATGTGGTCCTCACATGGCCTTTGGATTAACCAAAAAAAAGTCTATAATTGGTTTTATATTGTTTGTTTTACACTATGGTAATGGAATATTTATAATTTTATCTTGAATTTGGTTGTCCTAGTATTGGATTTGAAGCAATTCATCATGGTATTAGATATGAAGCAACTAATTGTCTTAGTATTAGATTTATGATATCTCATCATAATACTAGATTTTAAATAGTTAGTTGTCCTTAGGTTCCTTAGGTTTGCATTTGACTTGCATTTGGACTAATAAGCATGAGTTGAAATGTTGGGTTATGTCAAGTTGCCAATATACTCATTAGGGTTTTGATTTTGACAAGGGGTGAACAAAAATCCATTGGTTTACTTTATGCATTTTATGTAGTTGTGTGAATATCAAGAAGCATTGCCCAATTGTGTCATTTTTCAAATGTTCTTCCATAGCAAAAGATTGCATCATGACCATCAAACAAATTTAATGCATTTTTTCAAGGGCCTTTTCATTGTTCAATTTTTCAACACACTCTACATCATCACGTATTGGTGAAAAATCTTGTAAAGGTGGTGCATGGTACACATCATCATTTGAATTCATGAAATCCTAAAAATGCAGTGGATTAAAACAAGGTTTGTTGTTCATGAATGAGTTAATGAGTTCAAAATACATTTAATTACAATTTTTGGGCAAACCTTTTGTGTTCTTGTTTTTTACAAATGTGTTTAACTATTATTTCTTATGGCCTATACTATTCATGTAGTTGTGCGTATTCCCATTTATCCTTGCATGTTAGTTCATGCAATGATGTTTATAATGACCATGAACCATTAGAACTTTTGATATTTGTTTCCATTTGGTGATTAATGTTTTCATATTGTCCTATGAATTAACATCTAAGCTTGTTTCATGTTCAACTTTCTTTACATGGATGAGTGCCATGATTTCATAATTTTCTTGATTAGTTTGCTTCGATTTCTAAAAATTCTAATGAATTTACAATTTTTTTCCCTTTATTTTTCTTTTGAATTTCAAGTTTTGTTTTAATTTCTTGCATTTTTTTTATTGGTTTATGTATGCTTGTAGAGAAATTTAGATAGTGGGTGCAAGGTGCTAGCAAAGTAAAGTAGACAATTTTTGATCCTTGTCACAAAATAAAAATAAAATCATAAATAAATTTTAATGTATTAATTGTGACTAATGGTATTTTGTGGATACTTTTGAAAACCAATTGCTAACTCTTCAACTAGCATCATTCAAATTGCACCTAATATTTTGATTCACAAAATTGACATTATATAAATTGAAGTTTTGAAAATGAATGCAAAGCAACAACTTGTAGCCTAGTTAGTGGTTTTTTGATTTGTAGAATTGTAGAATGCAAGAATTTGAAAAGGTGATGACAATTTGAAATAACAAAAAGAATGATAGGAGAATGGTAAAAGTAGAAGCAAGAAAGAAAAAAGGAGGGGAGGAGAAGGGAAATGCATGAATCCATGTGTGCTATTACATTTTTGGTATATTGTGTAAAGAAGAAGAGCAATGGCAATACGAGCTTGTGGGAAGAAAAATGATGACATAGGCAAAATCTAGAAAGAAAAAAAAACAAGAAAAAACAAAAAAGAAGATGACATCCCTTAATATTGAAATACATGTTCAATCACTATTACAAAATGTGGGTGCAATTCACTAGTCCTCGTTCATTAGACCAATGAATTCACTGTTTTTTCACTGGTCCTGATCACTACAATTAGTGTTTTTTCACTAGTCCCTATTCAGTACAACCCCTACTTTTTCATTGGTCCCAATTCACTACAACCAATGAATTACACTCATATAGTGAAATCACTTGGCATACAAGGACACTTTTTGTTGTAGTGAATGTACTTGAAAAGTTAACAAAATACCAAAAAAACCTAAAAGTTTTATTTTCTTTAGATTTAAGTGTTTGTAAACATTAGTGTGAACACTAATTTTGGGTACTTCTCTATTTGCTGGAGAACCTCCAGGATTGGTTCCTTCTTATTATTATCTTCTTCACCTTCTGATGGCAAAGGAGCTCTTCTTGCTAGATGGCGTTGAATTTTTCCTTCTACTCTCTTTGTTGAAATTGGCCTTGTATGCAGGATGTGTAGAGGAAGGTGAATACACCAGCTGCACAGGAAAAATGTTTCTTAACATTGCTGTAGTGTTCTTGTGAATTGTAGTTTCTTATTTAGTGGACAGTACAAAGTACAAAGAACTTGAAGATGCACAGGAAAAATGTTTCTCAACATTGCTGTAGTGTTCTTGTGAATTGTAGTTTCTTATTTAGTGGACAGTACAAAGTACAAAGAACTTGAAGATGCACAGGAAAAATGTTTCTTAACATTGCTGTAGTGTTCTTGTGAATTGTAGTTTCTTATTTAGTGGACAGTACAAAGTACAAAGAACTTGAAGACAAATTTTCTTTCTAGTATGTACTTGTAGTTGATACATTCAGTATATTTGAAGTGTTCCAATGATACGTTTAGCTTGTGTATGGGGATGCTTACGGATGGGTGCAGTTGATCAGTAATAAACACAGCATGAGGAGGTGTAGGTTATATAACATATAGGGCTTCTCTGATTCCAACCGCTTCCCCTAGTTAGAGGCTCATAGCCCTGAGGGGGGTGGCGCCTGAAGGTGGAGATCCAAAACTTAGGGGAGGTCATTGATAGCTGACCTTGAGCTTTACCGGAATAAGGGCTTGTGGGAGGTGGATCCAGGCACAGGTTTGATTCTGGTAATACTCAGGGTCAAAGGGATTTACAGAGGAATTTTTTAGCATTCGAAAATATTTTTCCATATAGCCTACCTGTGCTGATTTCTTCTTTTGTTTGAGTGATCACAGAAAGAAAACAGAAGGAAAATTGTGGGGGCATTCCATTTTGCGAAAGCCTTACAAACACGGAAAGAAAAAATATGTTCTGTAAGGTGCTCTTTCATTACAAAAAGAAAAAAATTGGCGCACGGTCGTCTTTAAGTAGTGTGCAGTTCTTTAGATCCCCATTTGAAGTCCAAAACTAAAGATATGAATTACAAACAGAACCTTAACAACTGCCCCAAAAAGAAACAGACACAAAATTAAACAATGCAATTTAAGATATCACAAAATTTCTTGAAGCTCAACAAATAAAGTCCAAAAAGCTTCTGTGTGAGCACCAAACCCTAAGCAGTTGCAATCTGTTCGGAATTTGTCTTGCTCTTAAACTTGGTTCTTGTTGCATTTTGCAGACGGACAAGGGGACGGTGTTTTGCTTTGGAAGCAGTCACTGTGCTGAGTACATGCAAGCAACTTCTCTTTTGATTGGCAGTTGGAACATGACATGATCTATTTTGAGTTTTCATCCTTGTGTGTATGCACAGCTTATTCACAAAACCTATGAATTCTGCCATTTAGACAAGCTACTTGAAATACATGCTTGGGAATTAGAAGGTGATAGCATATTTGTGGGAACAACATCATACTTGAATCACTGAAGTGAAAAGGATTTAAAACCTCACGCACTGGGTTTGTCTGCAAACAAGATTAGAAGCACGTGATTCTTCTTCACATTATCAGAACAGCTTTCGTGTGGTACCGAGCATCAAAACAATAAATCCTCTTTTCAAAACTGAAAATTGATTGGTGATTTTATCAGCTGTTATAGTCTCAAATGTGTTTGGACCATAGAAGTAGTTATAGCTTGCTTCTGCCCAAACGGCATCCGTTGCATTGACCTATCATCTATAACACTGCTTGTAACATTCCAAAGGACTTATAGAGCACAAATTCTGTGAAATACCCGAATCTGTTCAAGGACATGGGTTTTCTAACTTGTCATTGTCTGACCCTCTGATTCTAATCATGTTGAGTGGCTCGGGCAAAAACAGAAGTGCAGCATCACAACATATGTACCGGAAAATTATATTAAGCATACATAATTTCACAAATCTCTCATGCAATGCAAGCTCCGGCACTAAAAGGAAAACTTTGACACTCCTGAAACATCCATATTCAATGAGCTTGTGAGAAGAGAGCAATTCCAAGTGGGGTTTCCTGCAAAACAATATTGGTAAACAGGTCAGTCCTGTCCATAGCTTCCAATCAGCTGTAGCAGAAGGGAAGAGATATGTACTAAAGAGAAGTACTGGCGGTCAGCTACTATGGCTAAATGAGATGATAATTTTTTTTCCAGGGAACTATGAACATGACTGTTGGGTTTATGAACTATTAAGTTTTGATGTGATTTCGTGTAAAAATCAGTTGATCAGATCAAAAATCAGTTTCCATTGTTTACTTATGATCGGTGAACAGTACTATCATATGAAAACATTGGAAAAATACATACATCTATATGCATGAACATATTGCTTTGTTGAGCCGTAAATCATGTATGAAAGTTAGAAAATGGTGCGAGCTCAGAACAAATTACCCACCTGGTGAAAACTCCCAGATATGTGCGCTTTTTCAACTTGGATTGGATGGAACTTGTTGCTGAGGTTCGCTGCAGTTAGAAGGCCGCCCAGAACAGGGGATGCTTGGATTAAGCTGCACATGAGTGTTTTCGGCGGCTGGATAGAACTTGTTGCTGACGTCCGCTGCAGTTAGAAGGCCGCCCAGAACAGGGGATGAGATTAAGTGGTACGTGAGTGTTTTTCCCGGGGCTAGAGCCACTTTATAAGCTAAGCCTATGCAGTTGCAGCACATAACCATGTAAAATACTCTATGAAGAGCACATTGGGATGCATATACATATGTAAAAGTTTTAATATGCATGTCAACGTGCTCTTCATAGAGTACGTTGCATGCTCATGTACTGCCGGCATCAGCTTCGCCATATATTGTGATTAGAACCGCCTAAAACTCTCACGAGCCGCTTAATCCCATCCTCTGCCCCTCGACGCGATCCTTGACTCCCGCGGACCTTAATACCTGCCTAAAATTCTAGTGCCCATGGGCTGTACAAGGCTTGCTTGCTTGGACCCAGACAGCGCAGCAATCATGTATGATCAACATACTAACCCCAACCAAGACAAATTACAGCTCAAGAAAGCAATATGATCATGTACATATATGTAAATTACAAAGTGAAAACTGCAAGCGACAGGGATGAAAAAAAATTATCATGCCACAGAATGTGAAGACGTCCAAGTAAATGCTGAAGATCATGGAATTAACCTTGTCATTGTTCATGACTCATCATGAACTTTCAAAGTCCCGAAGAGATACATGAAGCTGATCCAGGAGATTTCTGTTATCGTTCATGAGTTTACAAGTCCCAAAAAACTGCCTTTGATGTATCAGATATCGATCTTGAGACTACTGCTGGTTTCCATTTGCTGAAGGAAGTCAAGATTTGTAAGGGCATTCCAACCGCCAGCACCTATCTGAATTCACCACCCTGGCATCCAAACCAAAAACCCCCTCCGAAGTTACTTACAAAGATCAGAACAACACACAGTGCACACATCTGGTGCAAACCACAAACCCCCTTCGAACTTACTTACAAAGATCAGAACAACACAGTGCACACATCTGGTGCAAACCAAAAACCCCCTTCGAAGTTACTTACAAAGATCAGAAGAACCTAGTGCACACATCAATATATCGCTTGTAGAAAGCACCTACCATTGAATACTACCACTACTACTACTACTACTCCATGCTTGAAGAAGCAAACATGCACAATGTATCGATGAGTATTGTTGCAAATGGGTTCGACGATGCTCTTCATATAGCTTTTGGTGAAACACTTCTAGCTGCTCACTAGAGATGAATGGGTTATAGCCTCACGATGTCAAGAGAGGATGAATGCATCATGAATAGGGTCGTTGAAGGAGTACTTGGTTGATGGCCGGTGGACCGCGCCGGTGACATGACTTGCTTGTCAGATGCCTCAGAAGGAAGGAAGGAAGGAAGGACGGACAACGAATTGGTAATTTATGGGTGGAGCGCGGCGACAGCGCCTGCTTGTTTGCCTTCTCATATGCATGTGAAGAAAGAAAGGACGGACATAGACGCCCATAATGTGAAGACCGAATGCAA
>Ga0209611_10004971_pt1 | contig 22523 bp, 15 predicted proteins | sample S1TSphgellanicum_3_FD_187693 | JGI IMG/M metagenome (GOLD analysis project Ga0209611, IMG submission 187693) | Host-associated microbial communities from peat moss isolated from Minnesota, USA - S1T2_Fc - Sphagnum magellanicum MG (SPAdes) (version 2) | ecosystem: Host-associated > Plants > Peat... | reverse complement strand
AAAAAGTTGTGAAGGAAAATACTGAATCATCTTCAAGAATTTTTTTAAAAAAATTTCTTCGAAATAAAAATTTCAAAATTACTGGATTATTTGACAAACATGTGTTGAAGCTCCCAAGGTACTATAGAAGATATAGAATTTTAATTTAAAAATAAATAAATAAATAAAAGGGGGATGTTGTCAAAGTGATGCAAAAGCAATGGAAGCTTCTATTGACCCGGTGATTCATATTAATTAGTTCATGGGTACACTCTTTGCTTTATTTTTTTCTTTTAAAGGGGCCATTTTCATTGGCCCATCACCAATTTTTTTGGGAAAATTGGGCACTTCCCTTATAGAAGCACCTCTTTGGACTCCTCCCCCTCCCGCAATTGTAATAGGAACAAATGTGCTCCTTTATGGCCCACCTATTAAGTTTCCATACACGAGAGTTGAACTTTGGGCCCAAAAAAAACCATATGGGATAAATCTGAGGTTTTATTGGGAGCGTCTTGGGGTACATCTTGGGAATGCTGGGAACCTCATGGGAACATTATGAGAACAGATTGTGAACAAGGGCAAAAAAGCCCAAAAACTCCTTTCCCCTTTCCCTTCATTTTCCCAAACAAACAAAATTGGACTCCACTCGTGAGATGCAAGACACCCAAGGAATATCATAGATGAATGGTTTGCTAGCATTTTTTTTATTGGTGAAATTTTGCATAATTTCAGCTTAAAAAATCCCTCTTTACCTTCTGACTTATATTAAGGCCATAAATTTTGGAAATCATCATCATCCAACATTGTTTTTGGGGGAAAAAAAAAATCACCTTTGAGAAAATTGATGGCTAAAGATGGTTGCCACCTTGTGAGAGCCATAGGAAGGAGGTTTGTCACAAATCACCATTGCCTTGCCGCAAGCTCTTGTTTATTCATGAGCTTTTACACAATGTCATTGGCTTTTTCATCATTCCAATTCGACCCATGTCATCAATAAGGTGTTGCCTCTTATTTTCAAGTATTCAATGGTCTTTAGCCACCACTAGTCCTTGCTACACTCGCTTCAACAACAAGATTGAAAAACAACAAGTTAAGTCGAGCATTGTTGAAGTAAGCTTTTAAAGTTTTGTATGTTGTTTTTTGAGTCACTAAAACTTTGATTGTTGCACAATGCATTGAATCATTATAACTTGCAACACATACCAAATGGATGCACTGCAAATTTCAAAACCTATCCATTTCCCTTTCTTTTGTGAATTGTCCAATGTTAATATAGGGTTTTAAACTCCTTAAACCATTGACCTACAAGCACATTATAAGATGGTGTTACATCATAATGTGCATAAGTGTTTCTTCTTCAAACATTACCCATGGTGTTGAAAAAAAGCCGTCCAACTTATTTTAGATTTTGCTTGTTCAAAACCAAGGAAACCTAAGAGGGCAAATTAGGAATTGAATTGGGTGCTTCAAGATGTCTAGGTTACAAAATTACCTTGGGTTGAAGTGGTGATGAGCCCTAATAGCAAGATGTCCATGGTTAGGTGTGACATTAGCACTTTTGTTAAAAAAAAAGAAGAAACCACTTGTTCCTAAGTTTGATGGCTTGCAAAAACATGGTGGGCAACACAAGGTTATTGTTGTAAAGGTGAATGTCAAAATGGGAGATTATTCCATGAATTCAAATAGCTAGCATGCAAAAAATGAACAAAATTTTGTTATAATGCATGCAAGATTAAGTTTTATAAGGTAAATGTTGGATTGCACATTGAAAGTAAACAAAAGTTTTTGGAATTTGTGACAATTTTCCATCTCCTACAATCAGGGCATTTGATTACAAATTATGAAAACATATGGCAATTGTTTTCTTGTCACAATGCCAAACAACCTTTGGCACCATTGGAATGACTCAAATATTTGGATCATGGCTAAATATATGCATTAAACTATGCTTACAAATACACATTTGGTAGTTCATGAAACAAGATTTATTACCATCTATGTTGAGGAAATAACAATTGTGAATTGCCAATTTTGAATTGCTTTTCATGTTCACATTGTTGATGGCTAGAAACATATCTCAATTTTATTAACTTTGGAGCAAGTGGTGAATGATGGTATAATAGAAAACATCACAAAAGTTATTATGGACAATGTGTTTCAATTTGAAGGCCTTTGAAATTTTGATTTTGTTTCAAGACTCATAAATTTTGGTGCAGATGGGGTCTCAATTTTCCATGGACCAAAAATTGATGTTACAACACAAAAACCTTGGCAATTTAACTTTTTCAAAACTTCTTTTGGTGTCTAAAATTGAATCATTGCTTCAATTTATATATACTTTTATTCTTTATCCATTAAGTAGCTTTAGACCCTAAATCTCTAAACCTAAACCCATAACACAACTAGAGTTATTATGTGATGTTGTAATTTTCTTGAGTTTAACTTCCATTATTCCCATGTTGGAAATTGTTTAAGGCTTATCAAAGTTTGCTCAAAGTCGGGACATCATTCAACATGTGATTTTGTTGTTACCATGAATGAACGTGAAGGAAAGTTGTATCAAATGTATTCTGATTAGTAGACCATGTATGGGTAGAAAAAGTTTGGGTAGTTTTAGACACTTTAAAACATTCTAATGATGTTTTGCATCATACTTAGCTTATTGAGTAGAAAACTAAGATTGAATACACATCTTTCCACTTCTATGGACATATTTATATGTAATACAAAAGATGCTTTGAGCTGGGTTTCTAAGATTGTTTGGCTCATGGTAGTGCAAAATGTGAGAAAAACAATGCACAAGTGATGTTTAGGGCTTAATTGAAGAGTCATAGTAGCAAGTCCCTTCACAAGAAAACATGAATGTTATTACCATTATTTATCCCCAATTTTCAATTCAACCAAAAGATGAACAAATTTTTTTAGCATAAATTAGCATTTTGAAAGCTTATTGTTGTCATGGGAAGAGCGTTGGGGTCAACTAGGTCTACATATCACCCTTTCTTGAAAAAAGAAGGTACATTACATATGGATGTAAGCTTATTGTTCTCATGGTCCCTTGGATTACACTCCATGTTCTAAGATGTGGGTGACTAATAAGATCATTTGGCACCAAATGGTTGAAGTTGGTAGAGCATTCAATGACTATGAATCTAGGCATTGTAAAAAATGAAAGGTGACTCTCTACATTGTCTTTCACAAAGAACAAATTGAAAAACCATGTAATAATCTATTTGGATTTCATAGTGTGAATGTGTGCATAAAGCTTATGTACTATGGAAACCTTCCCATTTATTATGTACAATTATTAGATCTTGAAACCAAGAAAAGAACTAGATGTATAACAAACATAAAAATTGCACAACATACCCCTTTCATGCTCTACAATAGAACCCTAAACCCTTATTTTGTATATGCGTTTGTTGTTGCCATATCTTTGCTTTGGCTTTACACTTACTAATGTAACTTTACACTTTTAGTGTGTCCTTGTATGCTTTTGGTGCGTATCTATGCACTAAACTTTTGAACTTGCTAGTGTGGTTTCAAATGTAACTTATATATTCTATGTTTCTAAAGCAATCTCTTGTTTTAATAGGTCAGGTTCATTTGGATTGGGGTTCAAAACCCCAAAGAGATTTTACTTGTAAATAGTTGAACTTGTATTCATCAAAATTTGTGATGGCTTCATCGTTATTTTATTTTGCATTTGATTTTGAAGAATTTACTTTTACTTCAATGTAATAGCCTACAAATTTGATAATGATTAAAGTCTTGTAGCCAACAACTTTTCTTTAAAAAATCATTAAAAAAATCAACTTTTTACCAAAAAGTTTGGCACCTAGCTTTAACAATATACCCTGAAATTTGAAAGGCTACCACTTGTTAACAATGGATTGGCAACACGTAACCACCTTGCCCTCCTTTGAAAATCCTTTAAAAAAAACTATGATGGTTGTCATCTTATTGTAATGTATGTTGCCTAGCTAGCCCTTCAAATATATGCTTCCCCTATATGCGTTTCAATACCAAAGTATATACTTGCCTCATACTAGCCAAAAATCAATCTTTTTTGGACCCAATAAAATAGGACTAGGCTGGTATGAAAGTTATAATATGGACCCAATACCAGGACCAAGATGTTATGAAAATTTTCAAAATACCCAATACCAGGATGAAAATTTCAACATTGTGGAGGAGAGGATGAATGAATGTAGGTACAGAGATGCATGTGGATGGTTAGTAGTTAGTAACATAGTTAACCACTGACTGTGGTTACCTATGGAACAGGAGTGCTACAGAAAAGTGTTTCTTGTCCATGCACCATCCATCATCCTGTGTATAGGCCCTAAGTGTAAGGGTCCAGACTCTCACTCCTAAATAGTAGGCACCTAATATCCATGGGGATTTTTCACGGATATAAGATGCACTAGCATGCCCTCCACATACACTTTGTTGGCCTTGCCTACCAAGGCCCTTAAGGATATTGTGTTCAGATTCATTATAGAGTATAGTAGCTTAAGGGATTTTTTATAGGCCCCTAGGTAATAATAATAATAGGTCTATTTTTATATAAGGATTGATGAGGGTTTAGGGTTTGTGCTTTGTTATCCCTTCTGGGGTAGTTAAGGTTTAGGGTATGGACTTGTTAAGATTTAGCGTGCCAACCCTAAACCTTAACTACCTCAGAAGGGATTGTAGGGTTTAGGCTAAACCCCTGCATTATTTGGCTAAACATTTGGGGTTGGCCAAAACTTAGCCAATGATAAAGGACTTCCAAACCAGATTTGTTGTTGTTGGTTTTTTTCAAAGCACATCCACAGACTTGACCTGACAAGCCATTGGCACCTCCGAGTCAAGCTCATTGGCAGAGGGCTGGCAGAGAATTTGAAAGTATTTATGTTAACTAGAATCAACAAGGCATACTGCATCATATGGCTACTAGAGTCATTTTGAAGATGAAGAAATTGGCTAACCAAGATCTGATGTGATTGTGTAATTGACTATGGTTAGTTTACGACAAAGCTTTTGAAAAGTTCAAAGTTTTTTTTTTCAAGGCACTTTGGCTATTCAATCAAACATAAGTACATATTTTGAGGATCCATGTTCACCCAAAATAGGGGTGAGCATATGAAAAATTTCTCGAAAGATGAAATAAAATCAACATGCATAGTGAACATGCCCAAAATTGAAAATTTGAAACCTTTTGATTTCATTACAACCTTGACAACAAAAGCATTTTTACAAGAGTTGAATCACAATGTCAAAGGAGACTTTGCCCATGTGCAATAAGCCGCAAGGTTGAATCCTAGGTACCTAGCCTTTTGGCAATCCCAAAAATCATCCACTTCCATTCCAACATAAGTGAACCAGTTTTGGGTGGCTTTCTCTCTCTTTCAAAACATGAAGGCAGGTAAGGTTATGTATAAGGACCTTGGCTAGTGGTTCTCAAAAAAATTTAAAAAACCAATTTGTCATAACCACAATTCTAAAAAAACCCAAAGAATTTTCAAATATGCCTTTTGCCAACTTAAAAAATAAAAGTTTCGTTAATTATGGGTTCTAGGATTATTTTCAGCCATTATTTTTTACCTACAAAGATTTATCTTTATCATTACCATGAAAAAAAATTCTAACTTGGTGATGCAAAAACCTTTTGATGTGAACCCATTTACCAAGTTGTGGAAGACCTTTTCATCATCACAAATTGTTGTAGAAAAAATCCTTAAGTACATCAAGTTAGTTAAACTTGCTATTGTGAAAATTATTGGTTCAATGGAAGATGAATGATGTTTTTTTACTTCACCTTCATAAAAACTAAACTATGAAACATATTAATTATGCATTTGAAGCAAGACATTTGAATGTTTAACCAAAAAAATTTCACCTTGTAAGACTTTCCTTTTGGAGAAGGTGATTCAAAGTTGGAAAAATAATAAAATTTGATATGGAGTTTGAAGGCTACCCAAATTTCACATTTTTTTCATGTTGCATCTTAATTTCCTAGGCTTGAACCTTTTCACTACAAGGAATTGTGTCCATTCCAACCCATGCATTTGTAGTTTGTGTCCAAATCAAGCATTGATAGATATGACTGTCCTTTGTGGCACGTGGTAAAAATGATTTGTAACAACATAAATACCTACAAAGTAGTTTGCAATTGCATATATGACTTAGACTTGCAACTAATATTGATTTGGATGAAAATGAAAAGTACATTTATATCATCCATTTTTAGTGGCATCCCAAAATTGATGAAAATGTGGTTTTTTTGTGACTTAGGAAGGTGGTTCATAGGCCATTGGACATTAGGTGGGATCTTTTCAACTTGATTTGCAATTATAAGTCCCAATTGCAAATGTATGTGTAATTAAATGTGGAAAAAAAAAACAATTGGCCACTGAACTTGTTGGATCTAGTGGTCTAAATTTTTTCCTTTAACTTTATTCAATGAACTAACCATTAAATGTGTAGTAAGGTTTGGTGGGTTTGTGAAATTTCCAAAGGACCCATGGTAATTAATGGTAAAAATTGACCATTTTCATATTTCTAGCATTATAAGGTTCTTTATAATTTATAGTTAGGTGCAAAAATATATATTTATCATCCATTTATTAAAGCATCCATTGATGGATGAAAACATGATTGTTTTTGCAATTGGTCATGTAAACAAATTATAGTAGGTAGTAAGTGGTAAATAAGATTAAATAGTGGCTAATATGTATATGACTAAGTGATAGGTATTTTATCATGTTGACATGTCATAGTGTTTTTAAATTAGTTGATTAATTAGGTAGGTTAAGTAATAGTAGTAAATATAAGGTAATATGTAAGTAGGTTAACTAGTAGTAGGTATTTTATTGTGTTGAATGAAATAATGTTATGTTTAATTAATTAACTAGATTAGGTAATTAATTAATTAGTAAATTGCAACTTGTAAACTAATAAGTAATATGTAATATGTATGTGGGTTAAATAATAGGTATTTTGATCATGTTAATATATGATCATGTTTTTGTATTAATTATTTAATTATGTAAGGTATGTAATTCATTTATTAAATAGGTTAGGGTTTAAGTAGTAGGTGTAATTAATTAATTAGTTTGGTTATGCATTTAATATGTTAAACATGCAATAAGTGGGATAACTATAGGTAGTATCTATATCCATTAAATAATAAGTAATAGGTAGAATTTATGATCCATTTATAAACATTATAGTGAATAAATTATATATCATACATCTAAAATATATTGTTTTGGTACAATTATGATTTATTATTAAAAAAAATTATAATATAATTTTAAAAATCAAATAAAGGTTTGAAATGTGAAAAATATATGATTTATATTTACATAAAATTTCTAATCATAATTTAAAATAAAAATTAAGAGATTATATGTGAGAAAATAATAAAATTTATAGTTCCATAAACTCAATTAATTATATGGAATTAATTTATATTTAATTACAAATTTGATTATATAGATTAATATTTTGCATCAAGAATAATATGGCTAATATATTATATTTTATGTATGATCCATTTATAAATATTATATGTGAATAAAGTAAATATCACATATCTAAATTAAATTTTATTTGTAAAATTATGATATGTTAAAAGAAAAAATATATAATATAATTTTTAGGATCAAGTGAAAGATATATATTATCCATTTATAAATCATGTGCTTGAATTTTTTTTTTCCAACAAATTGAAGGTATTCAATAACAAAATTCAAACATTTGTTTTTCCAAATCAATTTATATTTTTAAAAGGAAAAAACCACAATTGTGACATTATTGAAATAATTTTAAGATTAAACTTTAATCTTGTCATTGGGGGAAAAAAATTAATAAATTATCAAACATAAAAAATGATGTTTTGTGTAATGTTTTTAATGAAGTAGGGTAAATAGAATGCACATTATTATATTATCACAACAAATGGGGTGGCTTGATGGTAAAGGAAATAATTTCCATCCTTGGGGTTCAAAGATCAATTCCCACAAATGACATGGGTTGTGGTGAATGATGGGATGTTGACTGAATATTTCTTACCTACATAGCCAATTTAGGTTAGGTGCCTACCAAGTGGGATTAGGTAAAGACACTAGTAGAAATTCTAGGTTTTACAAGTATCGTTTGCAACTAAAATTTAGCTGCATGTGACACATGCAATTACAAATTTGTGTTGTTGCCTCAAACTAATCACACACGATATTCAGTTGCATGCAACATTATGTATGCAACATGTATATTCAATATTAATATATGTGTTCATCCATACATACCAATTCAAATGTAATTACATTTTATATGCAACCCTCCTTGCAATTATAGTGCAACCAATCAAAGTATGGTATGTGTTAAATAATTGGATGAATTACTTATGGACATGTGTCACTTTTTAATTATTTTTGTTTTTTCAAGATTAAAAATTCATTGGATTAATTTCAATTGTTAAAGTTTTTTTTATTAGAATGATGACACATGGCACACCATGGAACATTCATTGACCATTTGACATGTGTCCATTTAAAAACAATAATTATATGGTGACACATGATAATTAAGGCCCATTCACCCTTTATTTTTAAATATTAATTGATGAAATCTAAATTGTCCAATTTAAGGTTAATAAGATTTTGACACATGGTGCCTAGGTAGGTAGGTAATTATTACACCCTATTAAGTAGGTAGGTAGTCTTAGGTATGTTGAAAGGTAGGCTTAAATTAGATAGGTAGGTTTAGAATAATTTTATTTTATTTTTGGGTTTAACCATTTAATTAAGTTCAAGTTTTTTTATTAGCTCATTTCCAATGGCACTTGGTACTTCGTTTGTGAACATGGCTATTGCGCCTACTTATATAATGTGCAAAATTGGATTGGAAACCAAAAGATATGCAATGAAAAAATCCATTGTAGACATCACCAACTTAGTCAGACATTAAATGTAACTATTGTATGAGGGTAAACTGGCCCAGGGAGGGCTTTGTGCTTTTTGGTGTCCAAACAAAATGTAAACCCGTCCTTTTGGCACATCTAACACATTAACAATCATTGAAAACAGATTAAAATGGAGAAACTTATGGCCCCCCAAAGTAAAGGGGGTCAAGAAGTAAAAAAAACTAACCACAATACATTATGAAGGCCAGTTCCCAAAAACCCAAAAGTTCTTTGTATGTTGTTCTATTGCTAATAGAGTTCAAAAATGATTTGTAGAACTTTAGGTGCAACTCTTATAGCACTTTAAATCGTTTAAAATGAATAAGAAATAAGAAAATGATGAGGTTTGAAAATAGGAAGGGTCCAAAGAGAAAAAAAATAAAATTCATTTTGTAAGTTGGAAAGTTTATTTTTCTTCTTGTTATTTTTTCATTACTATTAATTACCATTATAATTATAATAAATTATAATATTATAACATTAATACCTAATTTAGGTTAAAACCTTGGTAACTAACCTAAATTAGAATATTTAAAATTTAATTAGTGTATCCTACTAGCCATAGGTATATTAAGATAATTAAGAAGATTAAAATAATAATATTATTATAGTAAAATATTTATAATAAATAATAAAAATTTATAATTATTTTTCCTATTAATAATATTTATTATTATTAAGTAATAATAATGGTAGTAATAAATATAATTTAGATTTTAATAACTTTTTAGTGGATATGATTACCTATAGTATTTATGAATTAAAAAATTATAATATGAAATAACTCTAAATAATAATAATAATACTTATTAATTTTAACTATTCCTATTAGTATTAATTTTTATTATATCACCAAGGAAGGTGGGGCATTTAAAAAAAATTATGGGTTCAAAATTTTGTTCATTTAATTATTTATTTATTTAATTTATATTTTATTTAAAAATAAAAATAATTTTCATGAATAAAATAGGGTAAAATTTTTAAAATTTTATTTTCCAAAAAAATTATTTAAATATATCTAACAAGTAAAATTTGAAATCTTGCAATACATATTTAAACCATAATTAATTTATCTTTATTTAAATTATTTAAATTTAATTTAGCCTAATTTAATTCAGCCATGGTTCATTTAGACTAACTTTAGTTAACATGGATTTAACCTTAGTACTAAAGGTACATAATATTACTATACATAGTGTAGGTAGATTTATTAGGTATATGTATTAATTTAGGCCATTATTTTTATGATATGTGTTCATATTGTACACATTTAGTTGCATGTTAGTTGCACACACAACCGTATAACCCAAAAATTATACAATACCAAATTTGCAATTGCAAACATGACCAATATAATTACAAATGATAGTTAATGCATGCTACTTGCATAGTGATTCGTTGCAAACAACATGATTTCTATTAGTGGTACAATAAGTGGCTTGCTTAATGCCTTAAATTAGTTTTTAATGCTTAGCCTAAGTAACAACACATGTCAACATGATATAAGTTGAAATTAATGAAATTAACAGTAATATAAATAATAATAATAAAATAAATATGATTATATTTTTTTAGTCTAAAATTAGTTGCAAAATGATGATGTCATATAAGCTAGTTTGGATGGATGAAAAGTTCATGTAAGTCACATCTTCATGTGATTACCATTACGACTTGGTGTCCTATATGCGATTTGTCCAAAACAACTAAGCCCTATAACAATCACATGTGATAATTATAACTAAAAACTAGTTGTTAATCCAATCATTGATTTAAAAAATTCCTTGTAGTGTTTTTCTTGGGGTTTTTTTTTTTTGCAATCCAGTTGAATGTTGAAATGTTTGGAAAGTTGGATGTTTGATGTTTCGTTTATAACTTCATCTCTTTGTTGACCCACCAAAGTTTTTACTTGATGGGTTCCTTAACCTTGTTACAAAAATCTACCAAGTTTTTTTATGAACTTGTGGTTCAATGGCTCATTGGTATGAATTTATGATATCATTGTATCATATGATATAATGATTTTGGGCCATGGTGAATGGACAATGGGCATATGGCTATTATCTTTGAATTGGCTATTTTTAATGGCTACTAAAGCTTGAGTTTTAAGTTGATATCTGATGACAATTATAACTTGAGTATTGATGGTGAGCACAAATGAATTGCTCTTTGTTTTCATGATTCATGTTTATATGGATATGGAGATTCTTAAACCTTCAACTAACTTTCTTTTGGGCCTTCTAGAATTAAGATTTTTTTTCCATGATGTACTAACATTTTCTTTTATGCAAGTTAAGCTTTATGCTATAGTGGGCAAGGCTTTTATGAGTTGGGATTCAATTCCTCCATACATCTTTGTTGTCACAAATTGAGAATTAAAAATCACATAAGATTTGACAAAAAAATTAAAACTTATAAGTCCAAAACTTAGTTAGAAAATTCTCCTTTCTCGAATTAAGATTGACAAAATGATTTCCTTAATCACTAAAAAAATAATCTTCCCTCGAGATCTCGCAAACTTAAGAGTTATGATACACCAATAACTGGATTGTGTGACTATTTACACACAGGGTTCTAGCACATTACTTGTGCACTTTATTTTTGGGTTGGTTTAATTGGGGATGAAGAGATGCTTAAATGGATTGGTAATATAATTGTTGGATCCTCCATCACATTCTAGTTTGGGGATAAATGTGGGATGAAAGTCTCTTTGCTACCCATCAAGGATACTTGACCCTTAACCCTTTTGCAAATGAATAGACCATTGTTCCATCCATTTGAATCACCTTCACCATTTGAAATGGAGGAGTTGAATTGAAAGTATTGATAAACTAAAGTTGTCAGAATCAAGCTTGGAAATCTATATCAACAATCTCATCAATGATCATCAAACGTCAACTTTAAGAATTTGTGAACATGTTTTGAGAAAATACACCCCCCTCCCCCCCCCATCCTGGTGAGCAATGTCTTTTGATACATTGTTGATGACATGAGAGAGTCATCGATTATGCAAGAGTGTACGGAGCTATGCCTATACAAGTGATTGAATGTGGTGTATAATCTTGGGTGGAAAAATTAAAAGTGCCAAAAAGAAGGCTTGCAAATCCATCATCAATCCAAAAAAAACAAAAACAAAACATGCCAAAAAGAAGGCCAAAGAATCAATCCATCATCAAACAAAAAGTTTAATCCCAGTAGCCTTTCTCTAATAGCTGCCCCTGGGCCATCACATAGATGGGCAACATAGGTTGTCATGTTTTATTGGCCTTGCCTACTACCAAGGCAAGGATATTATTGTGTTTAGATTCATTATAGAGTATAGTAGCTTAAGGGATTTTGGCCCCTAGGTAATAAATAATAGGTCAATTTTTATATGAGGAGTTATGAAAGATGATATTTTGGCTTGTGTTGAAACTTGAGATTAGTTACAGAATTATAATATCTTGAAGGATTTTGGTTTCTTTTATAGGATTTTTTGAAGATTAATATATTTTTTGCATGGTGAAATAAATATTTGAGTTTCCATAATTCTTCTTTTGCCTTAAGATACTTTTGAATGTAAATGGCAAGGCCACATTGTGACACACCCCTTATTGTGTAAAGAGAAGATAAGAGGCGCCCCCCATTGAACAGACTCCATCCACATTGTCCATCATGAAGAGAAATCCTGGGGGGGGGAGCCTATCTTCTTGTGTTGGATGAACTTTGTGATTGAACTTTGTAACTGCCAGTAGGCAGACCAGGTGAAACCTAGAGATTGTTTTTTGCTTGTGTCCCACCATTTTAAAGGGGTAGGTGGGTCTGTGCAAAGTCCCAAAGTCTGGAAGCAGCAAGTCGGTTCCTTTTGCATGTGAAGTGATCAATGTGACAAGCTGACCCAAAAGGGGTTAGTTGAAGTCCACTATGGTTTTTTATGTGGGAATGTCCTGACCAAAAATGCTTCCAACCATTTTTTGCACAAGTGGTACTTCTGTGTTTGATTGAAAAAGGGATCCGATTGTATCAGTTGGATTGGTGGACCATTGTCGTTTAAAGAAGCATTTTGTGCTATGTTACAAGTTTCGATCAAAGTCGAATCGAAAATTGATTGAAAGAGAATGGCATTGACCAAAGGGCCAAGGTTGCTTTCTTGAGCCATCGATGCATGTCACACAAATAAATATTGAAGGTAAAAAGAAGACAAAGAAAAAAAAAATCTGTTGAAAAAGTGCAACCATGAAAATATTGCATGTCACAAAAAAGGGTGAAACCAAAAGGGTTATATTTATCCATACTTTATGGATAAGTATGGATAATACTTAGATGGATATTTTAGGGTTTAGGGTACTTAGATGGATATTTTAGGGTTTGACTAATATCCATTCAAATAGATGAATAACTTCTGAATGTGATTTTTATTCGAGATGGCTTGGTTTACAAATTCAAGGATATGAGGAATCCTAAGGTCAAATTAACCTCAGCTGAACCCAAGGCCATTGTCCAAGGCATTATTATTATGGACCAATGAGTCGTTTTAGATTTTAACTCTGCCTAATTGCTATAGTGTAAGTTGCCCCTAGTTGTATAGATGGAGTTGTTACCACCTCCAGTTAGGAATTTGAAAATTTTGGGAAAATTTCCAACAAGAGGTTTGCCTAAGAAGGACCTAAGAAGGTTTAGTTGTCTGTAGTCCTTGCTCTATGACATAGTATTATTATGGTGCATTTGGATAGAGAGAAACAATTCTATTTTTAAGGTTTAATTGATGGGTGTGTGTGCACACAAGGAATGAATGTTAATGCATTTTTAACACTTAAAAAATTGAGTTCATTTGTAGCAATTTTCTACTCTTTTTTTTCTTTTTCTTTTTTTGTATTGTGGTATAGGGCAGCTTTCACACACGTCGGTCAAATAAATAATTAGTTTTGAAGATTCCATTTTCAATATATTGAATATTCTAAAGTATTCTCTATTTTCCCTTCACAAATTTCTGTTCTTTGAAATTAAAAATTGAAAGTTTCAACAAATAATATAATTTAGTGCTGGAGCTGCCAAGGTACCATAGTATTGACCATTAATGGGAATTTATTGGATGATGAATAATAAGATGTTCTCAAGATGATAAAAAATCGTGGATGTGAAGCAACCACCCTATTGTAGGTTGAGAATTTTCCAGGTCAAATTGGTGGAACAAACCTCGAGTTTTCTCAAGGGGGAATTTCTAGTTACAAAAGTCACAAGGTTTGGTCAGAGGTTTCGTGCCTGGTTCTGGCGACCAGTAGTAAACTCATTGTTGAAATATGGCAACATGTGACCTTCATTCCTCAAAATATGTGGCCGGTTTTTCAGTTTAGGAACACATGGTCTGAATATGGCAACATGTGAGTTTTTTCCTCAAAATTAGCACACTTCCTAAGCAAAACAGTTTCTTTGATTTATGAGAACCACCGGTCAAGAGTGCATATACCCAAACCTTACCTGCACCTTCTTTCTTCAGAGACAAAGAGAGAGAACCACACGAGGATGGTTATAACATTGTGAAGTCACCTTGTGACTGACTTCATCAACTCCTGACCATGGCTGTCCCTAAGTACCTGATCCACCTGCATTGTACTTTTGTAAAGACACAAGTAAGAGCTACAATAATCGTGATAAAAGACTCTACTACCTAGTGCAAAAATCAAAACATTATTGCTAATCATCCAAGTGCTAATCATCACTAATGGGTGATTACATGTTGCTAATCTACTCAAAAGATTGGTCGTAAGCTAATGGGAGAATTAATGTCCATGAACAGAGACAAGCAACACTATTTGCTGTTACCACAACTATGAAAGTCAGAGCACTAGTTCTTATAGATAGTTTACCTTCTGAGGCTCTCCAGTGTAAACCATCTTTTTTGTGTCACATATGGCATATTCCTCCAAGCTGTACATATAGTAGGTCTGGTCCTACAGAGTGCAGTTTCTTATGTTGTAACCTGCGAAGACAATATACAAAGAGCTCGACTTCTTTTTCTAGTAAAGCTTTCAGTGTATTGCAAAACTTTGGAACAACAAGAAGTCATCAAGTCTACAATGGAGGACTTGGGCCAAATTTGGTTACCAAAAATTGCTTAGCAGCCATGATATTGAATATGAATGTAGCCGAGTAAGCAGAGCACCTTGCAAAGAAGATCCTACAGTTTCTGCTGGAAAGCTCATCAGGGAACAAGGGGGTGAACAGACTTAGTCACTAAAGAAAAGTTGGAAGAGGTAACAATTGACAGTTTGTCATAGGGCTTGTCACAATTCTTGGTGCTCATCAGCTGCTTCTTCAACATCCAGAAGCTCTTCCTTAAAAAGAGCTTTGAGAGCTGGCAGAAGAGAGGGGAGCAAAGGAAGATCTGCTAAATTAACACTCATCATGTCAAAAGCTATGCACGTCTGGGATGTGTAACTGTCATCAAAGACGGGAATTTTTGGGTACCGTTGACTGAAATGTGTCAAGATGGTGCGATACACCCCTGCTGCTACCCCTGTCTCAATTGCCTCCTTAGTTAAGCTATGTCTCTTTGCTTCTGCCTCCTCCAACAGCCCATCATCAAATGTTGCCTGCATGTTCAACAGAGGAGAGACCCTCCTGCAGATGATAAGTAGAGGCAACTCTGCTAATCCTTGAACAATATATGTGGATGGTGAACAAAGCAGCAAACGCTTACGATAAGTTTTGAACAAAGATGGTAGACAAGGAAAACCAAAGACATTAAAAGAAGAGCATTACCTCATGTATTAGAACTGTGGCATCCTGAGAAGCATCCACAAGTGCCTTGCAAGGACGAGTATCACCAGAATAGACCAGCTTCCACCCTGGCCTCTTGAGACCATTACTCATCACACAACCTTGCGCCTCTAGCATAACTCCAAATGCATGTGCACAGTGCACTACGGGGACACTCCTAAGCTTAGCAAGCCCCATAACTGACAATGTCTCCCTCAGTTTCTCCCTCCCTTCCCAGTCTATCCCTGCTTGCAGATTGGCTCCTGTCTGAAGCCAGAAGTTCCGCATTTGGCTTCTCTTTGGTGAAATCGGAGTGCCCCTGCTTGTTTGAAGCTTGTCCACACTCACTGAAGGGGCTTGTATCAGTCCAATGCGTGCAGGTTTCCCTTCCTGAACATTCTCAGCATCTGCAGTAATCCCTTTCTTTGGGTTCTTTCCATTTCTAGAGCTCAGAGACCCTGGACTTCCAATAACAGTCTCCTTCAGGTTGTCTTCTTTGAGGAATGACCCATCCAAGAACGGATTCTGCTCTGATGAAGCATATCGTTCAGCATCTGCTGTTGTTTGGCTACAGTCAAGAAACTCCATGCCCAGATCCTCAAGCCTTTCATAAGCATCCAAGAAGCGTTTCAGCTGCTTGGGTCCAATCACAAGTATCGGCTGGAAGAGCCCTTGCCTTTCTAAGATGGACCTGCGGACTGAGAGTATTCTTGCAAGCCCTGTGTGGTGATCAGCATGAATGTGTGAAATCCACACACACTTGAGACCTGCTAGAACTTCTTGCGCACCAACCGAGCCATACCTATCAAATGCCACACCTGATAATAAGAAAATAAGCTTCTAGAATCAAACACCATGAGGCCCATAGGACCCTTCCAATGGGCCCACACCAATGTTAACTATAATCCCATCGTGCCAAGTGAGAATGACAAAAACAGAATGGGCAATGGAACAAGACAGGTTCACTTGTCAAGGTGAGGCTACAACCAACAGGGCTTGTGCAATAGCCATGACAATAGCTGATAGTCTAGTAATTAGGACCTGTGACACCTTTCATCTGTTTGGGAGTTCATCACACTGTTAGGTCAGGATAGATGCTACCCAGAATACCTAACTCACCTATCATGGGGTCACTGGTTAAAACAAGTCCACCAGAAATGTGAGAACTTGGGGTTTGGAACCTTGGGTGCTGTTACAGAGTAAATTATATCAAAAATTTTAAACCCCAGACACTCCAAAGACCTATAGAGCAGCAAATGAGACTTTGCCTTTATCCCTGCATCTGTTAACATGTTTAAAGGATGTCCCACCTTCTGTTCCAATCCTGTTTAGCTCCAAGGGCCAGTAGCCCATGATATCATCCTCCCAGACCCCTCCCAAAAGCACAGACAACTTCACAGAAGGTTCACACAATAATCCTTTCGCTCATGTCTACCAGATATTGACAAATCAACCAAAAGTGGACACTAAATGAACTGCACACACCATACACACAGAGAAGAGAGAGAGAGAGAGAGAGAGAGAGTACCTTCTTGTAAGCTGAGCATATGTGCCTTCACCACAATCCAGCATGATGCCACCTTGCTTGAAGAGATGGACATATATGGCACTCACATTGCGGTACTTTGAGGGCTGTGATGATCCTGTTCCCAGAAATACTATTTCCATCTCCTCACGGCTTACTCCCTTCAAGCACAAAGGAATATCTTCCTCTAGATGATTGTCTTCTGTACTTGCCTGAAATGCAGTGGTGCTTGATGCTATCATTTCCTCTCCTTGTGTTTTCTTATCATGCGTATTGCCTGGTTCACACAACACTCAAAAACTGTAATTGCAAATGTTTTCAGCCTGAAAAACAAGCCAAATTGAAATTGAAACAAGCTTGTGAACACCACACAGTGCTGTAGATAGCTCAGGAAGACTCAAGTTTCATATTGCTAAAGAATCACATTGCACATGAAACTGATTATAAGCACTGCAGCATAGATGGAACTCTCAAGTCACATAGTCATGTAGCTTTCTTACAACCACCAGTCTCCAACCTGCAGCTTCATTTCCATACAACCAGGTTTCTCCCTTACGCAGATCATAAGAGTGTGTTCCACAGTACAAAATTCTAAGGTTCATGAAGCTCCTGGCCCTATCTGAGATTCTCAACAATTCTTCAGGGTTCCACACACACATGACCAGCATAATGGATCACCATGGAGCCAGATCCTTCCACAATTGACAAAATGAGAAACCACCATAAGCACAACGGAGACAAGGAGTTGCATGTCTCACCAATTGGGATCAAACAAGCCTCACTCTTGTCCACAGGCATAGACTCCACCAGCCAAGGCTCTTCAACAGGATAGCAGCCAACACTGCTGTCCTCCTGTTTTGAAGCTACTGGCCCACTCTTAGTTGCAGATGTACACGCTGCCAGCCAAGGCTCCTCCAAAAACTTGACCTTGTGCTCTGAAGCCACTGATGCTACATCTGCTGCATTGGAAGTGCTGGCATTACACAAAGAGACACCCCATAGCTCGGCAAGCTTTCTGGAAGGTTCCACAACCTCTGGAATGTCAATCACTAACTGTTCTTGGACTGCTACCATGCTGAATGGCACAGGTACTGCTGAACGGTCAAATCCCAGGCCTGCTAGTGGCCGTAACCGAAACTGAAATCAAGACCCCAGGCAAAAGAAGACATTAGGTACCATTCTAAAGACTTAGCTCCTCAAAATGGGTAAGGAACTGATGTGAGACCATGGTAGATTTCAAAACCCTAACAGTATATAACAATGTGAGATTCTATGCAGTGGCTTTAGACACTCCATGCTGCATGAGTGAAGTACTTTGCTGCAATATAGCATACCTTTAAGAGATTCTCAGCTACAGTGAGAAATCCTGAGCCCACTGCATCAGACTGCAAGCAAAAATGTCATATATAAGTTCAAACAAATGTATCTTTCATAAGAATAGAGAAATCTCCATTCTCATGATGAAGAAGAAACAGCAAGGTTAACTCTTCCTCACAAAGCCACAGAAAGAACCAAACAAGGGAAGACAGAAACAAACAAAAAACAAAAAACACACACCGGTATGAACAAAAGTGCCAGTCTCACACCTGTTCAGGGACCATCAACAGTAGTATGTATGATAGTGACTTAACTACCACAACTTCCCCACTGACTTCATCAGCTCCCTACAGTGGGTAAAGGCTGGTGACAAGCACCAACCTATGAACTGAGTTTCTGCTGCAATTCTGGAAGCAACAGGAAGACTCAGCCATCAGCCATACTACTAGCTAGCAACAGACCACAACAACAATGACAAGACAAAGAAACAAAGAAAGACAGAAAGGGAAAAGAAAAACTAAAGGAAATGACAAACAGGGAAAGACTATGAACATAAGTTCCGACAAATGGCTCAATACAGCAACTCTGATGAGTTGTTAAAGTAAGTCTTGGCAGCAGAATGGCCTGCACTTTCCACATCCAGCTGCATGACAAAATTTTCTGGGTCTCTTATTGTCAGAAAATAGTTTCAATCCTGAGGAGCTCTCCGATACTCACATCCAATGAAGATAATTTTGCCTCTCCAATGGGGACATTTGATTGCAGATTTGAAATGGGGAAAACTTGTGGGCAAATGCGATTCAGACGTGCTAACACCCTTGCACTCGACTGCAAGATTGGTGATGCCATATTCAGCCTGCAGTATAAGGGAAAATCATCACACCTTCTCAAATGCTCATGCACTGAAGAGGGGAACTGACACACTAGCAGCATCAAGGGAGACAATCACAAATGAAATGCTGAGAAAGAGCTACAAAAGCTTCTTACAAGTCATGTCCAGCCAGCACATGTTGGGCCCCTTCAAATTGCAACATCCATTTCTGGTACCGAGCATCACTGGTTACAGAAGCAGGGCTAATATGCACCATGAGTGTGACCTGCTTCAAAGGGCTTCCTGTGTCTGGATGCTTCTCTTGCAGACAACACAAATCTGGGGCAGATAATAAGGCTGGGATGTAAGAGAGCGCAGGGCAATCAACCAGAATGAATATGGGACCTGGAGATGAAGGGTCCATGACATCACTTGGATGAACCTGCAAGCCACAAGAAGAAATCACATTTCAATCAACCACATGCACTGTGATTTCAAGAAGGGTCCACGATGATAAATGAGAGAGTGCTCTACTCAAAGTGCACAGGGTAGCTGCTTACGCACCATAGTTTTGCCATCACTCCCCATCACAGACTTGCCAGCCTGGAGAAGACCATAGTGAGGGCCTGGTCGATTGAAAAATGCTTCTGCTTTTGAAGGATCAAACTTGCCTTTAACCTCTGGAAGCTCACAGACATATACAACTGAGAGCTCATCATCTATCAAGGTTTCCTCAGTGCCTAATTGTAGCTGCTCAACACGGGGCCGTTTTGCACCTGCCAAGGGACACAACAACAGCATCTTGTATGTGAGCAGATCAAACTGATTATACCAACATGTTCATGATCTTCACATGCTGGAGTGTTCTCAAACACCTTCATACAGACATTGATAATCAAATATGCTATTGAAATCAATGTCAGCACAAAACACAGGTGTCAACAATATGAAAAATATAATGAAAATTATGTAACAAATTGGCTAGAAGTTTTTTCACTATGAAAACAACCTCATCATGCAGTGTCCAGAAACTGAAAGATCCAAAAACTCTAATAGTGATGTTGAGACATCTATTTACCTCTTTTGTCCTGACTTCCTATTGTCCCCTTGACCTCTGAACTTTCAGGCCACAATAAGACGGCTGAAATTTTCACAACATCGTCCTCTAATAAAACTGTGGCAAATTTCTGTGGTTGGCTTGCAGAGCCTTGAGACACAGTGGGGCCAAAGCTGTGAGTGTGCACCACTGAGGCATTAGGCACAAATGTGCGCATGGCATTCACAAGGTACTGTAGATCAGAAGTTCCCCAAATGTTAACCTGCATGTGCACAATAGCTTCAGTATTTGAAGAACAGCATGTCTTCATAATTATCAAAACTTTCTCAGAACTTTTGAATTTAAGTCAACCTGAATAGAATTGAGAGATAACCTGATCCTAAAATATGGTTACAGAGTTCCAGATCCAACAACATATCAGCAAAAGGACAACAAGGAACCCTGACACACAAAAACATAGAAAAGAAACAGGACCAGTTTGAACAATGAAGAAAGTTGCATGCATGTTCAATGACCTTCAACAGCAACATGTATGATAGTAACCAGCTACCATACTATCCACACTTCCTTCATATGCTCCCAGCAGTGGGGGGAAACTATGAAGAATAGCCTTTCTCAGACGAGAGGATACAAAGCACAACTGTCATAAGCCAAAGTTATTGGTCTTCAGTTATAATGGGGAAAGCATATCTCTTGACTCAATCGATTTTGAACCATACCCACATGCACCTTGCCTTAGAGCCTTCAATTCCAATACCAGTAATACCCATTTCATAAGGTGCATGACTGAGAAGTAAATCCTGGGTCTTCCCACATATAAAGAAAAAAAAAGTTCAAAAGAAAAGAAAAGTGGACTACTTACTGCCATTCCCACTTCTCCAATGTTCGCCAATGTGAGAAGGAGACCTGCCAAAATGTAAAACTCAGTTAAATGCAGCATTAGTACACATACAGCAAATAGCCTGCAGAGGTATCTGAAGATTGCAAGCTGAAATTTAAAAGAGACAGTGGTATAGCATTTATTGCCAACAGCCTGATGTTGAGGCTTCTTGCAAGTCCTACCGGTGTGGTAGAGCACAACACAATCCAAGCTACTCACAAGAATAGATAGAAGAAACACAGGAAGTAATGTACCAGGAAGGCCACCACCAGTTTCTGAGGACACACGAGTCAGAAATATGTGATTTATCTGAACAGAAAGCAGGCGATTGCTGGGTTAGATTTTGCAAAAACTAGATCAGGAATTCTCTAGCATGAGATCATCTCCATATTCCAAGTGAAATTGAACATACAACCAACTGAGTTACCCATCATGATCAACAAGACCCTTTCCTGACTGCTTACAGGTCAGTGCTCCCAGGCTTCAAAACATTCATAAATTACAACCTTATTGCAAATTATAGCCCAGTGTAAAGGAGCATGTAGTGACTAGTCCTGAAGAGCATGACACAACACAGAAATGAGGGGAAGGCCCACCCTCCATTAGAAAACTGGGCGAGGATGCATGCATGCCTTGGATAGCTTGATCTTGTGCTCAATGCAGAACCGTTGCAAGCCCTGCTTTTCCCAAAACACAACATCAACATTGACCCATGTGTACCCATAGCTATCATAGTACTACAGAGAAATCTCCACAACAGTACAATTTGAAAGGAAAAATGACAAAATGGGTGCCAGTCATAACCTTATGAGAGCTGGCTGCTCAAAAAGTGTCAGACCTTCCATCACAAAAAATAGCAGTGACAAAGCTGGCCCACTGAATTCATCATCAAATGCTTTTGACAAAAGATAATTGCTGCAGTATGCAGGGTAAAGAAGTTGACCTCTCCGGCATTGAAGATGAAGCGCCTCTGATCAAAGAACAACAACACAGATGGTGCTGTGTCACCTGTGTCCATTCCAGTGCCAAGAATCTGTCACAATGTACATTTTCCAAATGGGAGTGTCAGATCCCACTTCTCTGTACGGGTCAGTAGAACCACAAAGAGAAAGACACAGACACATAGAGAGATTTGGAAATGTCAACTGCAAGCAAGAAATCCTTTCCATATTGTTCCTGGTATTGAAGACTGGAAACAGAAGCATGGGAAGGTGGAGCTGTTGCAAACAACATATCTGAGAGCTCAGAGAGAGAGAGAGAGAGAGAGAG
>Ga0209611_10004970_pt1 | contig 22525 bp, 32 predicted proteins | sample S1TSphgellanicum_3_FD_187693 | JGI IMG/M metagenome (GOLD analysis project Ga0209611, IMG submission 187693) | Host-associated microbial communities from peat moss isolated from Minnesota, USA - S1T2_Fc - Sphagnum magellanicum MG (SPAdes) (version 2) | ecosystem: Host-associated > Plants > Peat... | reverse complement strand
AGAAGGGTGTGAGCATCAAATGCCTAAGGTCCGATGGAGGGGGAGAATATTTTTCAAATGAATTCAATGAGTACTTGAAGGAGCATGGGATTCAAAGGAAATACTCATGTAATTATTCCCCATAGCATAATGGAGTTGCTGAAAGGAAAAACATGCACAGTGCAGAAATAGCACATGCCATGTTGAATGAGAAGAATTTGCCAAATTACTTTTGGGCTGAAGCGGTAGTAGTTTTAGTGTACATCATGAATCAAACACCCACAACGACAGTTCACGGCATGACACCTGAAGAAAAATTCACAAGCAAGAAACCCGATGTTTCACACCTCAAAGTGTTTGGTTGCATTGCATACGTGCATGTTCTCGATGAGAAGAGATCAAAACTAGACCCAAAAGCTGAGAAGTGTATTTTCATTGGAAACTTCTTAGAACAAAAGGGATATAAATGTTTCAATCCTTCCACTCAGAAGTTGGAAATGAATAGAGATGTTGTGTTTGATGAGATGGTTAGCTGGTACTCACCATTGAAGATAGCAAAAGATGGAGAGGCTAAAAATGGTGGTGTTTCATCAAATTTGGAACAAGAATCACAATTAATTAGTGGACCACAAGAGCCCTCAATTAATGGGTCTAGTAGCATTCCATGGAAAGGAAGATTAAGATCTTTAAACATTATACATAGTAGTTTTCAAACATCATCTGAAAATTCTCATGTAGATGGTGAATCAAGTGAGTCAGAGAAGAGTGAGGGTGAAGAATCAAGAATCACTTCAATTATTACTCCTTGAGCTCGAATGGCCAAGAAAGCTTTGAAAACACCTGACAACAACAGTGGAATACAAATATCCACACAAGTCAAGTACCTTTTTTTTCAAATGGATGTAAAAAATGTTTTTCTTCATGGAGATTTACAGGAAAAAGTATACGTACATGGAGCAACCACTAGGTTATGTGGACCAAACACATCCTAATTTGGTTTGTAGGTTGAAGAAAGTGTTGTACGGCTTGAAGCAAGCACCTAAAGCTTGGTTAGATAAGATAGGTGATTATCTTGTCACAAGTGGATTTCAAACATCCAATGCAAATTTTTCACTATAGGTGAAAGAGACAAACCATGGGATTGTAGTCATAGTCATCTATGTCGATGATTTGATTATCATAGGAGACAGTGATGAAGACATCTATGATTTGAATAAGCTTTTGAAGCAAAAGTTTGAGATGAAGGATTTGGGAGAGTTGCGTTATTTCCTTGGCATTGAGGTAATCCAATCCCCTAAAGGGTGATGGTTACTACAAAGGCAATATGCCTTGAACAAATTAGCTGAATATGGGATGACGAGTTATAAACCCATTTCAATTCCATTTGAGCAAAATGTGAAGTTAAGTGCAGATGAAGGAGACCTTGTGGAGGATACCACTATGTAGAGACGCATAGTGGGGAGTTTGATTTACATGACCATCACAAGGTCAAATTTGAGTTATGCAATTGGAGTGGTGAGTCAATTCATGCAAACACCACGAAAGCCACATTTGGATGTAGTGAGGCGCATACTGAGGTACATAAAACATACCTTATAGTGTAAAAATTTTTATGAAGCCAAAAGCTAGTTACAAGTACATGGATACACGGATGCTGATTGGGCTAGCAATGTTTCAGATAGAAGATCAACCAACGGTTTCATGTTTTCTTTTGGAAGTGGTGTTGTTAATTGGAGTAGTGAAAAACAACCAATAGTTGCACTATCAAGCACGGAGGCAAAATACAGAAGTGCAATAATCGTTGCATGTGAAATAGTTTGGTTATAAAAATTATTTTCAGATTTGGGACAGTTAGTGGATGCTCCTGTTGTCATCTATTGTGATAACATTAGTAGCATACTACTTGCTAACAACTCCATTTAGCATGCTAGGACAAAACACATTGAGGTGCACTACCATTTTATTAGAGAAAAAGTTCTAACAAAAGAAATTGACTTCATTCATGTTAGTACCGAATATCAAGTTGCTGACATTTTCACAAAGGCTTTAAGTACAAACAAGCTAAAGAGGTTTAGAAAAATGCTTGGTGTACTAGAAGTGGATTTGAGCTTGAGGGGGAGTGTTGAGAATTCAAGCTCAACTAGTTAGGTTTCATTAGTTACTGGAGTAGGAAAGTAACTAGGTTACTTTCACAAGGTTGAATTACTTTCGTTACTTATTTTGGTTTGGTCTTTTAGTTAAATACCTTGGTGTTGATGGTTTGGTTCTCTTTTCTTCATTACACAAGTTTGTGTATTTCATGTCACAAAAACCTTGGAAAGTTCTTGATGTTATGTTTTGTGTTGTGAGCATTATGTTGTAGTTTCCTTTCAATAAAGATTTATGTTTGCACTTGAGTAGATCTCCTATTTGTTAACACTCTCTTATTGTCAATGACACTTGGTCCTTGGTGCCACTTCCTAAAGGTAGGAAACTAATTTCTTGCAAATGGGTGTTCAAAATCAAACATGGGGTCAATGGTGAAGTTGAATGTTACAAGGTTAGACTTGTGGCAAAAGGTTTCACCCAAACATTTGGAGTCAATTACAATGAAACTTTTGCACCCATTGCAAACTTTGTGTCAATCCGTTACATCCTTACACTAGCGGCCATTGAAGAGATGGAGATTCATCAAATGGACGCCAAAATCACATTTCTCAATGGTGACCTCGAAAAGGAAATCTACATGGAACAACCCAAAGGATTCATACAAGAAGGTGAACATCTTGTGTGTAAACTTCAAAAGCCATTGTATGGGTTGAAACAATATCCAAGGGCTTGGAACCAAAAGTTAAATGTTTTTTTGAAAAACATCGAATTTGTGAAGATTGGTGCGAACTTTAGTGTGTACGTTGCGTAAGTCGGAGATGTCAAATTTTTCATTGTCGTATACATGGATGATCTCATCTTGTTGTGCAATAATAAGGATAAGCTTTTGCAAATGAAGGAAAAACTTTCTCAAAAGTTGGAAATGAAAGATCTTGGTGACTTGCATTTCTTCCTTGGCATGCAAGTGGAAAGGGATCGTGCACAATGTTTTCTTTACATCAACCAAATTAAATATCTCAAGGACATTCTTAAACGCTTTTGCATGGAGGATTGCAAAGCCATCGAAGTGCCACTTAATCCCAAAACAAAGTTGAAGAAGAATGAAAACAAGGATGTTGAGATGGTGAAGGTTCCTTATCAACAAGTTGTGGGATCCTTGATGTATGCCATGTTGTGTATTTAGTCGGATTTGGCATATCCAATATACGTGGTGAGTCAACACATGGCCAATCTAAGCTTAAACATTGGATTGTGGTCAAGTGCATTTTTCGATACTTGCAAAGCACTTTACAATTCAAATTGCGCTTTGGAGGATTACCACCCCAAGATTTGGTTGGATATTGTGATGTGGATTGGGCTGGTGACCTTGAGGATAGGAGATCCACTAGAAGGTTTGTATTCATGAAGTGAAGCCATTTCTTGGAGTAGCAAAAAACAACCCACAATCGTTTTGTTAATGACTAAAGCCGAATACATGGCAAGTACGCAAGCTACCAAGGAAGCCATATGGATGACAAAGCTCATGAAGGAATTAAGGTACATGAAAGAGAAAAAGGCAATGGTGATTCGATGTGACAACCAAGGTGCAATATCATTGATGAAGAATCCCATGCAACATGCTTGAACAAAGCACATTGATGTGCAACATCATTTTGTTCGAGAACGAGTTGAAAATGGTGAAATTACCTTCGAATATTATTCAATAGAGGACATGGTGGTGGATGTGCTTACTAAGGCATTACCAAAAAAATCACATAACAAATTGATAACCATGTTTGAATTAAAAACTTCATAGAATGGGAATGTTAGAAATGTTATTTGTTTCTAATTTTCAATATTGATGAACGTGTTAAACATTCATCAAAAGGATGAATAGTATTCACATCCTTGTAGTAGTTAGGTTAGGGTTTAAAAGTGGAAACTAATTAAGGCTTGGTGGCAGCTAGGGTTAGGGTTAGGTGGTGATTAGGGTTAAGGTTTGGTGGCGGCTAGGTTAGGGTTAAGTGGCGGCTACTTTAGGGTTAGGAGATAGTATATAATTGAGTGGTTTTGAGTAGTCTTTCATTATTTCCTTTCATGGTTTTTGAGTGCACATAGAACCTTCAAGCTTTGTTATTTGTTGTAAGTCATAGTTTTGTGATTGTAGCATTTGAAGCGTACAACCTTAGTAATCTTCTTGTTAGTTAATACAATTGTTCCATTTTATGAACCTTGAATCTTTCATTTCTTGTTTATTTTCAAGTTGTTTCCAATAATATTCGGATGGTACCTTTATGGATGTAAATCGACTTTGGAAAGTTGAGAGCTCGCTTTCATTTAGCACATAATTGACATGCAACATCATCCACTGTGATGGGTTTTGTGGGTTGTGGGTTACCCATACGTGTAGGTGTAGGTTTTGCACCTCCAAGTTTTGCCCCACCTCCTTGTTTTCCTTTTCGCCACAAGGGTTTGAATTACCTTTTCACATGCATTTTTTTTGACATGCATAATGTCTAAGCAATGCCTGATCAACAAATCCTACCATAATCCATCAATTCAAATTGATTTAGCTAATTAATAATAGTTGGCCTTGGTTCCTTTACACAACTTCATTGCAACTATATTGATATTTGCAAAACCATATTACAACTATGAAAATGTAACTATAGTAACATTAGTTGTAGAAAGGAATGTTATCCAACTTATATGTATGCTACAACTTAATTAAAACTTCTTGTCAACTTTGTTGCCACCTATTCACAACTCTTACACAATTTTGGGAGGGCAATTAACATAATTTGTGTACTTGAAATAGGGTAGGTCATAGAATAGACCTTCATTTCACCCCATGGACCTTGGAAGGGTCATTTATAGACCTTGGTCATCCCCCTTCTCCAATCCAATGTTTGGTCTCCATGCCCTTTGTTTCCACTTCATGGCCCGTTATTATGGGAGGTTCACCCTTTTCTTTAAGATGCACATTAAAAACATTCTTGAATTGTGGTAATCAGTATGGATGACTACATCAAAGCCACCTATGATGGCCCATATACATCGCCTTCCTCAAGATTGATGAATGCCAACATGTGGTTTTTGGCCCACATTTAGGACAAACAATATATCCTTGGTGCAATATATTTGAATAACAAGCCATACCCTTGCAAAGCATTGATGGTCCACATGACCATGGCACAAAGATTGAAAGAATGATGCTCCTCTATTGTGGCAAAATCTAATGCTTGGACATTGGGCATCCAAATTGTCTTCAACTCCTCCAAAAGTGGAGTAAGAAATACATCAATGTTGTTCATGTTAACACTTTCCTTCCCTGATATAATTAGTGAAACTAACATGAGAAATTGCTATGTCACCAACCATGGCAGTAAATTATAAAGAAAAATGTACATGGGCCGAGTGGACCATTGGCATAACTTCTCAAAAAATGGATTGAAGCCATATGTGGAAATTGCCAACATCAAATTTCGGGGCTCATTTGCAAAATTTGGCCATGTTTCATCTATGTGTGCCCATGCTATTTGCAACATGGTGCACCAACCCATCCATGCTCTTATTCTCCACATGCCATTGTAGTAATTATGACATGGTGTAAGACCGATACATCCATTTTAGTGATGGGATTAGGGGGAAATGGCATAAAATCTTCATGGGTACCTCTACCCATTTAGCATGTTTGTACCTTTCCTTCCCACATTTTGGGCAGTGAGTGAAATTTGCATATTCTCCATTATACAATATGCATCCATAAATGCATGCATGGATTTGTTTGTATTTCAAGCCAATTTGTTGTGTCAAAGTTTTGGCACCATGCATGTTGCTAAATAAATAGTTGTCCACATGCAACAAAGATTTATGCAATATAGAAAACAAGTCATCCACAAATTTATTAGAACAACCATGTATGGTGCACATATTCATCAGCACCAATATCCCTGTAAGTTTGTTGCACCTTGCACCAACGTAAAGTGGTATATAAACATTTTGTAAAACATCTAAACCGTCCATTACAACATCTTTTCCGACACCTAGGTCTACTTCTTGTAATGCAAGTTTTCCCTCATCATCACTTATACCCAAGTCTTGGTCTTGCAATGTAAGACCATCTTCTTCAAGGGAACCTTTGTGTTGCACTTGTTGCTACAAATTTTAACATCTTGTACGGGCATTGCACCTCTTCAGCTATGTTTATGGGCAGCCTTAACATTGATCTTAGTGTAAGGTTTTCCCTTGCAAAAACATTCACCAAGATCCATTCCATGTCTATGCCTCTATCCAACTACCCTCCCACCCCTTACAAAGTTAAACACCTTTCAATTATTGCCATAGTAAGGCAAGTTACAGTTGTTACCCATTCTTCATCAAAAGAATTGTGGTCCCCATGTCCTTTCCAAACATACATAGGGGTGTCTTCCATGTTGTATCAAGTGTGTTTGAATGGTTGTTATGGACACCTGTCGCCTACATCCATGACACTTTGAGCAGGGGCAAATTAACATGTCATTTCAATGGGCTAGTTATTTGTTCATGGTGCCATAGTTTTTCATCTTGCATTTGGATTTGAATTTGGTGCAACAATGGCAATATTGTAGGTTGTAGAATGTCCACCTACCCCATTGTATCCATGACTTCAGTTTATTATTAAGGTTGTCTCACTACTATGCATAGCCTTGTATCCATGAGGTCAATTTACTATGAAGGTCCTTGTAGTGTTATGCTTAGTTGTGAACCATATTTCACAGTTATTTTTAGAGCTGTTGTGATGCACCCCCAAACTCTTTGACAAACACAACTACAAGTCCAAAGGTAAAACAATGAAAGGAGTTACAATACGTTCTTTAGTTCGCAACATTTCAGTGGGAAAAGAGGCGTACATGTTGGAGCTCTTGAATGGGGATTAGGACAAATGACAAGCGAGTCAATTATTCACACGGACGTACACAAACTAAACAACAAGTTGGTTAGTGTAGTTGGAGCACTTTTGATGCATGGACGACCCATAGACATACATAGACTCATAAGATTCACCATGGCCCGGACTTGGGGGAAGCCACCACCTTCCCCCTTATATTATTCTCTATGCATGGCCATGGGGGTTGCACCCAAATGTCATTTTATCCCAAGATTCTCAACTCAAGAATCTTAAAATTCCCAAAATTGGACCTCTTGTAACTTTGGAAGCCCATAAATTTTTTTGCGTACGCCAATTGAGGTGAGGTCTAAAGCAAAGTTGTAGCCCTTATCAAGATCTTTCCAACAATATGTGGCATGCCATTTGCATGCAAGTAAATTAGGGCGATTCTCAACTTTTAGTGGTCAGTAGTCAAATTGGCACTTTGATTATCAACCTTTTTTTTGGCCATAACTTGTGTTTAAGGATTCAAATGGGTCATGCGAGCCCATTTCAGACATTTACATTTCAAGATCTTTTCAATGATACAAGAAACTCTTTAATTTAATGAGTTTTGACCCTTGAAATTGCTCTCTGAAAATATGGGAGTCCATCGGGACTCCAATTTTTAAAGTGGGAGCCCACTTGGGAGTGTGTGGGTTCATTCCCTCACATTCTCCTACACTCCCGGGGGCATGAGATGTGATTATATTGGAAATAACTTGAAAACAAGCAAGAAATGAAACATTCAAGGTTCATGAAATGGATCAATCGTATTACTTAACAAGAAATCACAAAGGTTGTATGTTTCAAATGCTGCAATCACAAAACTATGGCTTGCAACTATTAACAAGGCTTGAAGGTTCTACGTGCATTCAAAACCATGAAAGGAGAGAATGAAAGACAACTCAAAACCACTCCAATATATACTATCTCCTAAACTTAAAGTAGTTGCCACTTAACCCTAACTTAGCCGTCACCTAACCCTAGCCGCCACAAAACCCTAAGTAGCCTCCATTTCCAAACCCTAGCCACCACTATTCAACTTAACCTAACTATTATAAGGGTGTGAATACTATTCATCCTTTTGATGAATGTTTAACACATTCATCAACATTGAGAATTAGAAACGAATAGTATTTCTAACACTCTCACTCTATGAAGTTTCTAATCCGAACATGTTTATCAACTTATGATGTCATTTTTTGGATAATGCCTTGGTAAGGACATTTGCCACCATGTGTTATGTTGGACAATATTCAAAATCGAATTTCTCCATTTTCAACTTGTTTTCGAACAAAATGATGTTAAAACATTGTACATCAATGTGTTTTGTTCGTGCGTGGTGAGTGGGATTCTTGGTTAATGATATCCCACCTTGATTGTCGCATCAAATCACCATCATTTTCTTTTCTTCCATGTATCCTAAATCCATCATCAATTTTGTTATCCATATGGTTTCTTTTGTGGCTTGCGTGTTCGCCATGTATTCCGCCTCAGTGGTGGACAATGTTGTTGTAGGTTGTTGTTTGCTACTCCAAGAAATGGCTCCACCTCCGATCATGAAAACAAACCCTATGGTGGACCTCCTATCTTCAAGATCACCACCCAAATCCACATCACAATATCCAAGCACTTCCTTGGATGGTGTTGTACCAAATTGTAATTTCATTTGCAACATACCTTGCAAATATCAAAAGATTCCTTTGATGGCCATCCAATGCTCCATGCTAGGGTTAGCCATGTGTTGACTCAACACACTTATTGGGTATGCCAAGTCGAGACGTGTGCACAACATGGCATACATCAAGGTCCCAACCACTTGTTGATATGGAAATCCTTTTGATTCATCATTTCCATTCGCATTCCTTTGTAACTTCACTTTGGGATTGATCATGGAACTCTAATGGGCTTACATTCCTCCATTCCAAAATGCTTCAATATTTCCTTGAGGTATTTGATTTGGTTGATGCGTAAGAGTCGTTCATCATGATTCCTTTCCACCTCCATCCCCAAAAAGAAATGCAACTCCCCCAGGTCCTTCATTTCAAACTTTTGAGTTAGTTCCTCTTTGATTTGCAAAAGTTTGTTTTGATCGTTGCACACCAAAATGAAGTCATCCACATAGACCACAATGAAAAACTTCACATCTCCCACTTGTGCAACGTACACACTAAAATCGGCCTCACTCCTCATAAATTCAATGTTTTTGAGAAACGCATCTAACTTTTGATTCCATGCCCTTGGAGATTGTTTCAAACCATACAAGGACTTGTGAAGCTTACACACAAGATGTTCACTTCCTTGGTGCACAAACCCTTCAGGTTGTTCCATGTAAATCTCCTTTTCAAGCTCGCCATTGCAAAATGCAGTTTTCATGTCCATTTAATGAATCTCCATGTCTTCCAAGGCCACCAATGCAAGAATACAACGAATAGATGTAAACTTTGCGACAGGTGCAAAAGTTTCATTGTAATCCACTCCGTAGGTTTGGGTAAAACCTCTTGCCATTAATATGGTCTTGTAGTGTTCCATCTCCCCATTTGCGCCTTGTTTGATTTTGATCACCACTTTACAAGAAATGGGTTTCCTACCAACGAGAAGTGGTACCAAAGTCCATGCGTTATTTGTCATTAGGGAATCATATTCTTCTTGCATCGCACACTCCCACTCCTTGGAATTTTCACATGTCAATGCTTCTTCAATATTTTGGGGCTCCTCCAAAAATGCAATGGTGGCGCGTTCCACCTCCTTGGTAGTAATCCACCAATCCCAAGAACATTCCCTTCGTTGCCTTTGAGGTCTTTCCCTTGGCACATCTTGTGAAGGTTCACTAGATGGGTTATCATTTGAAATAACAAATTCTTCTTCCAATGAAGAACTTGGTGTGGATTCACTTTGCACACCTTCCATTCATGTTTCATTCAAAAGTGTATCTCGACCAAAGGTTAATGGTTCTTGTCCTTCAACTTCTTCATACACAATTACATTTTCTTCTTTTTCGAGATGGAACACACAACCTATATCCTTTGGCCCTTCAATGAACACAACATTTCTACTTTTGATGATTCTCTTGGTTTCTACACACATCAAGCGATACACTTTGGTGCCTTCATAATATCTTTAAAACACACAAGGCATGGACTTGACTCTAATTTGGTCCTCTCCTCATCAGGGACATGTGTAAAGGTTTTACAACCAAAGATTCTCAAATGAGACACATCGGGTTTCTTACCACTCCACGCTTCTTGAGGGGTATTGGAATCAAGAGCCTTGGTTAGACATCGATTTTTGATGTATACCGTCGTGTTCACCACTTTGCCCCAAAATTCAAATTCCAACCCTTGTGCAAAAATCATGCTTCTTGCACATTCCATGATGGTTCTATTAGCACATTTCACAACACCATTTTGTTGTGGTGTTCACCACTTTGCCCCAAAATTCAAATTCCAACCCTTGTGCAAAAATCATGTTTCTTGCACATTCCATGATGGTTCTATTGGCAGATTCCACAACACCATTTTGTTGTGGGGAATAGGGTGCACTTGTTTGTCATTGAATTCCACATTCCGCAAGAAATGCATCAAACTTCTTAGACACAAATTCTCTTCCGTTGTCGGATGTGGGACGGGGTGAAAAACTCGGGTTCAAGAAGGATAACAAGTTCCCTCACAAGAAGGCATGCCATGAAGGGGAATGGAGTTGAGGGCAAGATACCTCCAAAGGGGAAAGGCCCAAACAATTTCAAGGCTCGGGTTTCAAACCCGAAGGAAGTTTCATTAAGAAAGGGGTTCCTTTCAAAGGGGGCCAACCCAAAGGAGATGCTAGTGGGAAGCTTAAAGGAGCATGTTTTAATTGCAATGAAGTGGGGCATTACTCCAAAGATTGCCCCAAACCCAAACCAAAAAATGGGGGTTCTAAGGTAATTGCCCTTACCGCCAACCTAGCCCAAGGTGAATGTAATTGCCTCATTTTCTTGAAAGGGAAGCTTTTCAAGTGGGATGTGTTATGTCTTTTCGACACAGGGGCTTCCCACAACTTCATAACCCAAGAGAGTGCCGAAAAAATGGAGCTCCAGTTGGAGGAGCTCAAGGCACCCATTGAGGTGCACTTTGCGGATGGGGTTCCCCATCCCACCACATGGCAAGCGAAAGATGTGCCTCTTCAACTAAGGAATTGAAAAGGAAAGGTGGATTTGTTGGTTTCCACCTTAGGGGGGATGGATTGCATTTTGGGAATCAGATTCATCACTCGTAACAACATGCTCATAGAAGGGCACAATAGGCTAGTTAGAATGACGCACCCCCAAGCTCCTTAACGGACTCAAATGTGAATCTAAACTGAAAACACCGGAAGAGCAAGGAGTCAAGGCACGCTCCCTGGCTCGTAGCACTTTAAGGGGTAGAGGGGCGTGCTAAAGCTTTGGGATGGGACTAGGAAAAGTGATAAGCATCAACTACTCACACTAACTTACACAAAACCAACACAAGGTTGTTAGTGCATAATTGGAGCACTTTTGGTGCTAGGACGAACCACGGGCAACTCGAATTCACAAGACTCACCACGACCTAGACTTGGGGAAACGCACCACCTTTTCCCTTATAATATATTTTGTGCCTTTCCACGAGGTTCACATCCAAATGGCACTTTGTCCCGAGACTCCCAAGTGGGAGTCCCGAAATTGCCAAAGTTGGGATTCCCACAACTTTGGGGCCCCATAGTTTTTTGTGCAAACTTCCAATTAAGACGAGGCCTAAAACAAAGTTGTAATTTTCGTCAAGAGCTTTCCAACGGTATGTTGCAAGCCACCTGCACACAAGGAAATCGGGGTGATTCCTGACTTTTAGTGGTCGAGAGTCAAATTGCCAATTTGACTTCCGACCTTTCTTTTAGCCATAACTTATGTTTCAGATGTCCAAATGGGTAGCCCATTTTAGACATTTAAGTTTCAATATCTTTCCAATGATATAAAGAACTCCTCAAGCCATTGGGTTTTGACCCTTGCAATCGCTTTCTGAACATTCGGGAGTCCACCGAGACTCCAACTCCCAACATGGGAGTTCATTTGGGAGTGTGAGAATTCTTTCCCTCACACTCTTTTGCACTCTCGAAGGCATGAGAATGTGACTCCCAGGCTTAGTTTTGGCCCACACCCTTGCAAGCCCCTTTTGCCTTGGTCGCAATCCTAAGGCTAGGGTTATGACATAGAATCCCATCCAAAAATGGGATCGTGCAGGTATTCACACGGAGTGCTTAATGTGGGTGGATCCACCATCCACTCGATGTTAGGAAAAACATTGGAAAGGGAATGCATGGGAGGTTATGGCATGTAGTGTCTGATGTAGGTGTTGGATGAGTTTGAGCCAAAGGAAGCTACCAACTTGCTAAGCTCTCCCAAGTGCTTTAAGTGAGTATTGGATGAATTCTCGAATGTGATGCCTGAAGAATTGCCCAATGAATTGTCCTGGAGAAGACAAGTTGATCATGTAATCGAGGTGATGCTGGGAGTGGCACTTCTTGGCAAGGCCCCATATCAAATGAATCATGAGGAATTAAAGGAACTTAAGGTTCAATTGGAGGAACTCCTCGCAAAAAGATACATCAAGCCTAGCAAGTCACCATATGGGGCACCCGTCTTCTTTGTTCACAAAAAAGATGGGACGTTGAGGATGTGTGTGCACTATAGAGCCCTCAACAAGGTGACAATGAAGAATCGATGCCCATTACCTCGGATTGATGACTTGTTTGATTGACTCTCAAAAGCCAAAGTGTTTAGTAGGATTGACATGCGCTCCGAGTACTACCAAATTCGAATTGTAGAAAGGGATGAAGAAAAAACCGCTTGTTGCACAAGGTATGGCTCATACGAGTTCTTGGTGATGCCTTTTGGACTCACCAATGCACCCGCCACATTTTGCACCTTCATGAATGACATTTTTCGGGAATGGCTTGATGGCTTCATGGTTGTATACATAGATGACATTTTGGTCTATAGCCACTTTATGGAGGAGCATGTGGAGCATCCTCAGAAGGTGTTCCAAAGGTTGAAAGAAAACAAATTGTATGCCAAGTTTGAGAAATGCGAATTTGGGGTGACAGAAGTGGACTTCCTTGGACATAGGATCACCCAAGAAGGCTTGAAAATGGATGGCCACAAGGTGAAAGCAATTTTGGATTGGGAACCACCTAGGTTAGTTCTGGCCTTAAGATCTTTTTTAGGATTGGCCTCCTTTCATCACAAGTTCATCAAGAATTTTGTGAAGATAGGCACACCTTTGACCAACCTTTTGAAGAAATCATCCGGAACTTACGAATGGGATGAAACATGCAATGAGGCCTTTGAAACCTTGAAAGGCATTTTGGTGAAAGTGCTAGTGTTGAAGTTACTCGACTTTGACAAAGATTTTGAAATCCACTCCAATGCCTTTGACTTTGCGATGGGAGGAATCTTAGTGCAAGATGGAAGGCTAGTGGCATTTGAAAGCAAGAAGTTGAGTGAGACGGAGCGAAGGTGGCTAACACATGAAAAGGAAATGTGGGCCGTGATACATTGTCTCAAGACTTGGGGCCATTACATAGGCTCCAAGGATGTGGTGGTGTGGACCAACAATGTCACCTTGAAAAGTTGTCACTCAACCAAAGTTGTCATCAAAACAAATGAGATGGCAAGACACATTGGTTTTGTTCAATGTGGACATTCGACATAAGCCTGGAAAAGAAAACGTGGTGCTTGATGCGCTAAGTCGAAAACACCAACTTAAAGTGGTGTATGTGGGGGAAACACAAATCCAAAAGGAAGTTCGACTTGAGAGCCGTCATGATGAGTTCGCCAATGAAATGAAGCAAAACATTCAAAAGGGGATCAAGTCACATTTCCACTTGCGAAATGGACTATTGTGGTATAAGCAAAATTGGCTCTACGTTCCAAAAGGGAGGTTTAGAGATGTGTTCTTGAAAGAATGTCATGATGGGCCGCTTGCAGGACATGGCGGTGCAAAGCACACCACAACATTCCTCAAGAAGTCCTATTATTGGCCAAATTTGAAAAAGGATGCAAAGGAATACATGAAGACTTGTTTGATTTGCCAACAAACTCGAACATTGAATAAAAAACAAGCATGATTGTTGCGACCATTATCAATTCCCGAAGGGCTGTGGGAAAGTGTGTCCATGGATTTCATGGTGAATTTGCCACCATCAAGGGGATTTGATGCCATCATGGTGGTGGTGGATCGATTTAGCAAGATGGCGCACTTCATTCCCACCAAAAAAAGTGCCATGGCCCAAGAGATGAGAAGGTTGTTCTTCACACATGTGTTCAAGCATCATGGCCTCCCAAAGGACATTGTGTCGGATCAAGACCCAAAGATCACAAGCAAGTTTTGGCAAGCCTTGTAGAAACGCATGGGGTCAAAACTCAAGATGAGCACCTCATTTTGACCCCAAACATATGGACAAACCAAGAGAGTGAACTTGGTCATCCAATAATTCCTGAGGAATTATGTGGTGGCGAATCAATAAGATTGGGTGGACCATTTGGAATTGGCCAAGTTTTGTTACAACAATTCGGAGCATTCGACAACAAGTTCCACCCCCTTTCAAATGGTGACGGGCAAGTCACCAATTTTGCCTACAACTTGGGTCGCATTTAGGCAACCCCCAAGTGATGCAAATGAAGAAGTGTTGATGGTCACACAACTTGATGAAAAGAGGCGGCTCTTATGGGAAATGGCTAGAGCCAATCTTGAGAAGGTGCACAAATGGGACAAGGATTTTGTGGACAAGTCCCGACAAGAGGTGAATTTTGAAGGAGACGAAGTGTGGTTAAACATCAAAAAATTTCGATTGCCAGAAGGTTTAAGCCACAAGTTCTTAGGCCCATATATAGGCCCATTCAAAGTGTTGGAAAATAAATTTCCCGACATTTACAAATTAAAACTACTGGAAAATCTTAAAGTTCATCCCATATTTCATGTTTCACTTTTGAAACCGATCACCTGTAATGCTTCAAGGCCTAGTTGAGAGCACAACTCGAGGCCCCCACCAGACTTGATTCATAATGAACTGAAATTTGAAGTGGAGGCCGTGCTCAAGTCAAGGCAACTAAGGGGGCAAGAGCGGGAATATTTGGTCAAGTGGAAGGGATACCATCCAATAGAGGCATCTTGGGTGAATGAGTCTGATATGGAACATGCCTTAGAAACCATAGAAGAATTCCACAATAGACCGACGAAGAAGCAAAAAAAACATAGAACGTGATGAGGACATCACCTTTCTTTTAATGGGGTAGGAGACTATACAAATGTACCACATCAAGTTGCAAGTGAAATAAAGGCAAAAGACTTCCAAGAGATTGCATCATGGACATAATGAATATGATTAAAATAGTTGTCAAGTGGCATGGACAAGTGGAACTTTCTTGCGTAAACCCAAATCAAAATCAAACTCACACATTGCAGCTAAGAGAAACCTTGGCCCCAAAAGAGGAGGCAAACAAGGTGAATTTACAGGGACATGCACATGTTTAAAATGCATCCCAAAAGGTTGGTTGGTAGTGGTGGCCAACATGGGAAGTCATGACCCCGTTCGCGTACTATAATCATGTAGCTTGGGACTTAGGTTTTTACAAAGCCTAAACGTTGATTTTCGTACCTTGGTAGGCATACCTTTAATTAAGTTAAATTGTTATGATCGAGGTGCAAGGTTGGGAAAGGAGTCATGTCAAGTAACTTAGGTCAAAATTAGACTTCGTTTGAATTCTTCATGAAGGGAAGGATGGAATGATTGTTTCCCAAATGAGGGCTTCATCAATTAGGCTAGTTTAGGTCTTTTGACGAAGCAAAGGTTAAGGGTTTTATATGAGACCCTTTTAGACTTGCCAATAAAATGTTGGAAACTTGGGGACGCCTAAGTTAACTTGAGGCAAGGTCCTACCAAAAAATTCGACAATTAATGGCCAAGGATCCAAATGAAACCAATTACATTGGGAAATAATTTCTAAATGTCAATGAGGACATTAACCTCTTTTCCTAGTGGGGGAGAATGTTGCAACTTTAGCCTTGAACTTACGACCAAAACAAAAGGCTTGAAAAGGTGTGGGCCAAGACTAAGCCTGGGAGTCGCATCCTCATGCCCTCGGGAATGCAAAAGAGTGTGAGGGAAAGAACCCTCACACTCCCAAGTGAACTCCCATGTGAGGAGTTGGAGTCCTAATGGACTCCCGAATGTTCAGAAAGTGATTGTAAGGGTCAAAACCCAATGGCTTGAATAATTCTTCATACCATTGGAAATCTATTGAAATTTAGATGTCCGAAATGGGGTCGCATGACCCATTTGGACATCTGAAACACAAGTTATGGCCAAAAGAAGGGCTAGGAGTCAATTTGATAATTTGACTCCCGATCACTAAAAGTCGAGAATCACCCCAATTTCCTTGTGTAAAAGTGGCATGCAGCATGCCATTGGAAAGCTTTCAATGAAGGCTACAACTTTGCTTCAGACCTTATTTCAATCGAAAGTCTGCACACAAAGTTATGGGGCCCCAAAGTTGTGGGAATCCTAATTTTGGCAATTTCGGGACTCCCACTTGGGAGTCCAAGGACAAAAAACCATTTAGATGTGGGCCTTGTGGAGAGGCACAGAGTATACTATAAGGGGGAAGGTGGTGACTTCCCCCATGTCCGAGCTGTGGTGAGTCTTGTGAGTCTGAGTTTGCTCGTGGCTCGTCCTAGCGCCAAAAGTGCTCCAATTATGCACTAACCACCTTGTGTTGGTTTTGTGCACGTTCGTGTGAATAATTGATGCTTGTCACTCTTCCTAGTCCCATCTCGAAGCTCCAACACACCCTTCTACCCCTCAAAGTGCTGCAAGCCAGGGAGCGTGCCACAACTCCTCGTTTTTCCGATGTCTTCAGTTTGGACTCACATTTGAGTCCATTAAAGAGCTTGGGAGCGTGTCAAAGAAAGTTCTTCGAATTGTTGAGAGTTTCGACATTAAAGATTGACGTGTGTGCAAAAGAGGTTTTTCAAGTTATTGAAAGCTTCAAGTTTCAAGTGTGTCAAAAAGAGTTCTTTGTTAATGTTATAAGTTTTAATTCAAATTTTAGGTTTAAACAAGCAAGTTTTTAAAATGTTTGAGGGTTTTTTGTAAAGGTTTTGTTTTGTGACATATAACAATTGAGTGAAAGAGATTTCAAATGAGGTCTTCAAACATTAGTAAGTTTTTCAACTTGAAAATTTCCACTTATAATTCATTTGAATACAAAAAAAAAAACAAAAAAAAACATAGAGTGTTTGTTTTAACATTTATGTTCAACAAAATGTCATCCTTCCAAATGAAGTCTTTGAAAGTCATGGAAAGTTTGATGGTGGCAACTTTCACCTTTGGAAATTCAAGATGCGCATGATGTTTTCCAAGCATGGGCTTTGGAAGTTTATTGATTGGAGTGTAATAATTCTCAATGATGAAGATTGAAGATGAAGACATGTACATGGTACTTCTCATGAGCCTTCTGCCATCTTTTGATAATTTAGTCACGAATTTGGAATCCATGTCCACCAAGGATGTTGACCTTCAATTCATCCTTGCTCAATTGCTGAGGTTTCCAAAAGAAAAAAAAGTGAAAGTACGAAAAATGTTGCATGCTTTAACAAAACTCATAAAGCAAATGAAAAGCTTTGCTTTTATTGTAAAAAACCCCGACACTTTGTGAGGAATCGTTTGAAGAAAAAGAGTGATGAGAAAGAAAAGGTAAACCAAGCTTGTGAAGATCAAAAACAAATGTTTGTTGCCGCCTTGAGTGCTAATGATCATACGACATATGATTGGATCATCGATTCTAGCGCAACATAACACATGACGTTCGAACAAAAGTGGTTCACCACTTATGAATCCATTGTTCCACGGAAGGTGTACATGGGAGATGACATAATTTTGAAGGCCATTGGCAAAGGGAGCATCAAGGCCACAATGTAAGTTGGAAGTAGACTGTTGTTTACAACCATTATTCAAGTTTTTCATGTTCCCAAAATGAATAATAGTTTCATTTCTATTAGCAAACTCAATTTGGAGGGCCTAAAAGTGGAGTTTGACAAGGATGGTTGTAAGGTGAACAATGTCCATGGAATTGTTGTGGCGGAAGCATAAAGGGAGAAGAACTTATATCTTCTCAACATCAATGTTCGAAAGGAGAGTATGAATGTGGAAAAGTCTTGGAATCAAGGAGCTACACTTTGGCACCAAAGACTCAACCACCTCAACATGGCGAACCTTTTGAAGTTAGAAAAAATGGTCAATGGCATGAATTTGAAAGAAGTGCCATTGCACCATGTGTGTGAAGCTTGCATTGAAAGTAAACATCAAAGGACATCTTTTCCTAAAGATGAAAGGATTAGGGCTTCCAAGCTTTTGGAACTTATGCATAGCGATGTGTGCGGATCGATGAAGAGCACATCTCGTGGTGGAGCACAATACTTTATCACCTTCATTGACGACTTTTTGAGAAAAACCCATGTTTACCTTTTGAAAGCGAAAGGAGAGGTGTTCGAAAAATTCAAGGCATACAAGGCCTTGGTGGAGAATCAAACCGGCATGAAGATCAAAACCTTGCAATCCGACAATGGAGGAGAATTTGTTTCCAAAAAGTTTGACGACTTCTTACGAATGTGGAATCCAACCACAAACAAGTGCACCTTACCCACCACAACAAAATGGAGTTGTGGAACGAGCCAATAGGACCATCATGGAGTGCGCTAAAAGCATGATTCGTGCACAAGGACTTGACTTGGAGTTTTGGGTCGAAGCGGTGAACATAATGGTTTACATCAAGAATCGATGCCCAACAAAAGCTCTTGATTTTAAAACCTCGCAAAACACAAGACACAAAGCCTAATGTATCTCATTTGAGAGTTTTTGTTGCAAAACATATGCTCACATTCCTAATGAAAAGAGAAGCAAATTAGAGTCCAAATCCATACCTTGTGTGTTTTAGGGGTATTGTGAAAGGACTAAAGCATATCACTTGATGTGTGCAGAAACCAAAAGGATCATGAAGAGTTGAAATGTTGTGTTTTTGGAAGGAATAGAAGAAATAGAAGGTGTTCATGATAATACACCCCCTTTAAAGCAAGTAGAACATGTTGTTGTGGATGAAGTCGTGAATGATAATGAACTTGTCAAGAATGCAGAGCGTATATCTTTGAAGGAGAAACTATAGGAAGACGTGGAAGGTGATGAATCTACATCAAACTCTTTTTCGGAAAAAGAATTTGTTACACCATAAGATGAAAGTTTGAATGAACCAGAACAAGATGCACAAAGAGAAAGGCCCCAAAGACAACGTAAAAAATGGCCTTGTGATTGGTGGGTTGCCACTAAAGACGTGGAATGAGCCACCATAGTTTTTTCAAAAGAACCTCAAACCGTGCAAGAGGCGTCGAATGGCGAAGATGCAAAGAAGTGGGAGATTGCCATGCAAAAAGAATACAACTCTCTTATTGTCAACAACACTTGGTCCTTGGTGCCATTCCCTAAGGGTAAGTGTGAGGCATTTTTGCACACCTTCAACATGAAGATATGCACTCACAAAACCCACTTGGAAGTGGAACTATTATGTAATTGTAATCTAACAAGTAAGGTGGTTCGATGTAATGCAATGAAGTTCACTAAAAATTTAATATGTTGTGTCCACTTGGAAGATACAAAGACATTGTGGGAGAATCATAAGTCACCATGATGGAATGTGAAAGGGCATTATGTTGATGTTCATTCAATGTCACGCTTGATGGTTGAACCCCTTTTGTTCCATTCGTCATAACATCTACATACAACCTCCTAATCTAACATGCATTGGATTTTTGAAAAATTAATCTAAAAAAGAGCCATGTTACAAAATCTTATAATTTTTTATAAAAAAAATCAAGAGTTAAACCTTGGGACTAAAAATCACTTTACTAAGATTGAGGAAAAAACAGACAATTTTAACCCCCTCTACTTTTAGCAAGTGTAGCTCCCTTACAACAAACCCGATGATGCTGAAATTTGGAGAGAACCTTCTACACCTCCTAAACGAGAACTATTTTAAATTTGACACAAATCCAATGGTGGATTTGGTTGGATTTGGGAGGAACAATTATGAAATAAAACTCCAGAGGTTTTGTCATGGAAATCCTTCCATGCTTATTTCTTGCACACATGTTTTTCATGAACAACACCTTTCCACACATAAGAACTAATCTTTTCCTCACACATTCATTCTCCTCCTTTCCCCTTCCCCCAACACAAGATATTCCTCTCTCCCATGGTAAGCTTCCATGACCTTTCCTTGAGCTTGTTCCCCTTGCCCAATGGAAGTTTCAAAATCCTCCCCTCCAATCAATGGCCTCTTCGTCCTTCAAGAGCTAATGAAAATTGAGAATAATTTGCCCTCCAATTGATTTTAGGATGAAAATTTTTGGGCCCAATGAAACACAAAAAATATTCCATCCTCCAATCAAATAAGATGACAATCCTAATGACTAATGGGATTGGAGATTCTTGGGAGTATAAGATGTGTCTCTTGGGCCTCCTTCTTGTCCCGCACTCTTGTAAGCCCTTGCCTTGGTCACGAGCCCAAGGCTAAGGTTACGACAAAACTTGTCATTGTTATACAACCTAGCACTTTTGATTCGTTAATGATACATGTTCTTCTCGAGTTACTATTCTGAATGAAAGCACTTTGGATAAAGGGAACCACTTCCTAAATAAAATGTCAAATATGGGCCCTTAATAATAATAATTTGTTTTGGTTTTACTAGAAACCAAGTTAGCTACTATCTTTTTTTTACGTTCATTCTAGTGAATTAATTTAACCAATAACTGGGCTAACATATGGAACATTAGTTAACATGTTGCCCCTTATTGGCTAGGTCAAAAATAATAGCAATTTGATTGTTAAAATAAGCTAACCTCTCTTTATGATAATTTTTTTTCAAAATGGCTACAAATTTTGCATGAAATTTCTCTTTCATGCACATTGCACTCCACTGTTCATTCTCAATAAAGGCATATGAACCTACAATTCTTTTTTAAGGCAATTTTGGCTTTTTCAAAAGTTGCATTTATAGCATCTACTATTCCCTCCTTGGAAATTCCAAGTTACTCATGAATAAGTACTTGATCAATGAAATTTTTTTGACCATGAACTCGCCTTTGAATTCTTCCATCTTTCGTTGTTTCCTAGGTTTATCGGAAGTTTTGTAATAGGTCTTTTGTTAGCATTGTCCACTATAGGTTGAATAGGCTCTCCAAACCAACTCCTCTAACCCATTTGAGTTTGTTGGACTCCATCTTCATCCACTACAACATCTTATGGCTCTCTTTCGCTTTAGACACTGGTTTTTTCTTAAAAAGTTTTTCAACTTATTTTTTTATAGGCGTTTTTCCTTTTCACTTCATCATGGTTTTTTTAAAAAAATCTTGGATGTTGACACTAGAAGAAAAACATGTATTTTCGATTGTTCTTTGCGACTAAATTTTAGTCGCAAAAGACATTTTGTAACTAAAATCCTTTTAGTTGCCTAAAACAAGTCGCATGTGATAAATTAGTCGCAAATGACAAAGAATATTGTATGAAAGAAAAAGTCAACAAATACATTTCATCCTTTGACTCCATTGTATATGTATTGTCACATGCGACTAATATGCAACTATTTTGGTCATAATTGAAAGCAAATCATGTGTTGCCACGTGTCTTAATATATGATTATTATTATTATTATTATTATTACTATTATTATTATTTTGAAATAATCTAAAACGTTCAATTCAAAGACTTGGATGATCTTATATTATGACATGTGGCCCAATGTAAATATGCCATGTGGCATTAAAAAATTTTAATTTAATAAAAATATTAATATTAAGTTAGTAGGTACATAAATAGGTGCCTATAATCCTTACCTACTTACCTACTTACCTACCTACTTAGGTAAAAAAATAAATAGGTATGTTTTACCTTCCTAAGCTAAATACCTACTCATATAGGTAGGTACATAGGCTAACCTAGATGGGTAGGTCAAACTAGGTACTTACCTAACTAAATAGATAAGTAGGTTGGGGAGGTATGTACTTTAGAATTGTGCATTATTTGTTTTTTTGTTTTGGGTTGAGCCTTTTGATTAACTCATCCCTTGTGCACAAACTTCTTAATGTGAAATTGCATAGGCACACCCCTTTGTTTATATAGTGTTCAAAATAGGAATGGAGAACAAACAATATGGGATAAGTTTTGAAGTTGCAACTTGCTTACAAAGTAAGTTGTAATTCCAAAACTTTCTTCATCCCTTAATTTTAGGGTTTTTAGATTTTTAAACAATTCAAGTACTAGATAATTAAATAATCATTTAATTCATAATGATGAAATTTACATATATTTAAATTATAAACTATACACTACAAATATTCAGTATTCATTATCAATTACTTAAATAAGTAATACCTTCTTCATATTTGACAAACTAGCTATCTAGTTACTCACAAGTTATTAATACATAACTCATAAATAATAAAATATTTAAAAATATTTAATTACTT
>Ga0209611_10004968_pt1 | contig 22530 bp, 28 predicted proteins | sample S1TSphgellanicum_3_FD_187693 | JGI IMG/M metagenome (GOLD analysis project Ga0209611, IMG submission 187693) | Host-associated microbial communities from peat moss isolated from Minnesota, USA - S1T2_Fc - Sphagnum magellanicum MG (SPAdes) (version 2) | ecosystem: Host-associated > Plants > Peat... | reverse complement strand
TACAGCGAGCAAGATGCGCGCACTACGAATTTACGGAAACGGGATGCACCCCCATTCTTAAGCCTAGCCAGCAATCAAATTTTCGTAGCTTTTAACGGTCTGCTTATTTCCGCCGTGTTGTACTAGGAGGATTAGGGGGACTATGGAGAGGTGATCGAAACTCCTGTACGGATTCCCATATGCTGGAGTTTAGCTGAGGGGGTAACATGAAAGCTAGAATGCAGATAGGATATGCTTCATAGCTCTTTGACGTTGTAAATAATACTGGCTCTTCAGTACTTGTTATGCTAAATTAACAATTTGGTAGGGGGAACTCTTAACAGGGAACGGGGAACAGAGAACAAGTTTCAAGTCTCCTAATAATTCTCGTGGCTTATGCTCAAAGGTATTGAGTATAGCGAATGCGACTGCGTTAACAGAAAAGATGGAATCAATTTTTAGCGAAATCAAAGACCCCCGTGTAAAAAGAAACCGTGTACATTTATTAACAGATATTTTAATCATAGCCATACTATTCAGTCATTGCAGGATCTCGTGGATGGGAGGACATGGAGAATTATGGTTTGAGTAAATATGAGTGGTTGGAGCAGTTTTTAAAATTACCTGAAGGTATCCCCTGTGCGGATACGTTTCGCAGAGTTTTTGAGCGGATTAATCCACTCGGAGAATGAACAATGTTTTAGACGTTGGGTTGAATCACTCTTTTGAGACTGTGGGAGCGCAGGTCATCCCTATTGATGGTAAAACCCTGAAAGGCTAGAGATGATAGAGCGCTAGGAAAAACAGCTTTGCCGGAAAGTCAGTGCATGGTCGAGCCAGCATCGTCTTGTTTTGGGACAAGTTAAAGTGGCTGATAAATCGAATGAAATTACTGCAATTCCCGCGTTATTAGAATTGTTAGATATTGCCGGATGCATTATTACAATTGATGCAATGGGTACACAAACTGCAATTGCATCTCAGATTTTTAATGCACTCATCAGATTATGTTTTGGCGCTTAAAGCTAATCATCCTACGCTTCATGCACAAGTTAAAGACTGGTTTGAGCAGCGCTTGCCTGGAGGTTTTGAAGGGATTACCCATAGTTACGACGAACGGGTAGAAAAAGGTCATCATCGTACCGAGAAGCGCTCCTATTGGTGTGTTCCCGTTTCTCAACTACCACACCTACACAATCAAGATGATTGGGCTGGACTCAAGTGTGTAGTTATGGTTGTGCGCGTGAGACATCTGTGGAATCAAACCACCCGTGAAGTGCAGTTTTATCTCACTAGTTTGGATTGCGATGCAAGCAAATTAGGGCAAGCTATTCGCCTCCATTGGAGCGTTGAAAATGGTTTGCATTGGACATTGGATGTCACCTTCAATGAAGACGCTTGTCGCGTCCGTACTGGTCATGCTCCACAAAATTTGTCATTGCTACGTCGAATTGCAATTAACGCATTAAATTTGGAGCAATCGTTCAAGCGTAGTAATCGTCAAAAATCGCTCTCGTGCGGCTATGGATAACAATTATATGTTGACGATTCTTGCTGCTTGTTTATATGACAATCATGATGCTTCAAAAGCTTCTTGTCAATAGGGTTTGAGACGCGCTTACCCTGCTAGGCGAAGCCGGGAATATGGCGGACAACACCGTTGGTGGCGAACGAAATCATACCCCATTACCCAAAAACTTGTGCGTCGTGTAATAGTCCGTTAAATATCAGCAATTCTCATTTTGAAAAAAATAGAGTATTAACCCCGATTTTGGAATTGAAAATATAGTACAAAATAACTAGTTTTTCAGCCAGAGGCAATAGCTAAAAAAACAATTGAGCCGCGTATTAAGTATAAATACTCAATAAAGTAGAGGGATTGCCTGACAACGAACGGGGGAAATCCAGTTCATAGTTCGATTTTTAGAATAGGGAGTTCAAGGAAAATAAAAATTTATAATTGTTGTCAGATGATGTAAAATCGGTGAGTTAAAAATCCTGTCTTCGCGTCAAATTACTCAAACATGGCTCAAAAGGCAGCGAAGAGTAGAAATTCCTGAATTAATACAATTTTTACGTCAACAATTGCATGACTTACCTGATGAAAGGAAATCCGGAAATAATACAAGATACCAGGTAGAAGATGCAGTGATGGCAGCATTTTCAATCTTTTTTACGCAATCAGCATCTTTTTTAGACCATCAACGGTTAATGAAAAGCAATAAAGGAAAAGATAACGCAGAAAGTTTATTTTCAATTGAGAAAATCCCGTGTGATAATCAAATAAGAAATTTGTTAGATCCAGTTCCAGCCGCTACTATCCTTATGGCTTTTCAAGAAGTCTATGAATGGTTAAATAAAAACGGAGTTTTGAAAAAATTTCTCTACTTAGATGAAGAAATTCTAATTGCTTTAGATGGCACAGAATATTTCTCGTCAAATAAAATTAATTGTCCTCATTGTAACTTTCGTAATCATCGAAATGGAACTACAACATATTTTCATGGCTGTGTCACACCTATTGTGGTTTCGCCCAATCAAAAACAAGTGATTAATTTAGAGCCAGAATTTATTAAAAAACAAGATGGTCATCAAAAACAAGATTGTGAAAATGCGGCTGTTAAAAGATGGTTAAATGAGAATCATCAAAGCAAGTATGGTTATGCTGTAACCCTTTTAGGGGATGACTTGTACTCTCATCAACCTATTTGTACATTGCTGCTAAAACAAGGTTATAATTTTATTTTTGTTTGTCTTGAAACGTCACACAAGACTTTATATGATTGGCTAGAATTCTTAGAAAGAAGTGGAGAAATTATAACCAATGAAAAGAAACAATGGGATGGGCGAAAAAATCTAATTTATCGTTATCGTTATACTTCTAGAGTTCCCTTAAAAGATGAAGATTCAAGTCTCGAAGTGAATTGGTGTGAAGTGACCGTTATTAATGAAAAAACTGAGGAAATTATCTACAGAAATAATTGGATAACTAATCATAAAATCACTGAAAATAATGTTGAAGAAATTGTCAAATCTGGACGCAGCAGATGGAAAGTGGAGTCGGGTAGGTAATAACGTTCTTAAAAATCACGGTTATAATTTAGAGCATAACTTTGGTCATGGTCAAAATCATTTATGCGAGTTATTTTTGTCTTTAAATAAGCTCACGCTTTTCTATTTCATACTGTTTTAGATTTAGTTAATTATACTTATCAAAAAGTTCGTGAAATATTAGTAACTCGAACTACTTTCTTTAAGGATATTCGTACCTTATTAAAATATTCATGGTTTAAAGATTGGTCGCATTTATTCTCATTCATTCTCACAGAACATGACCCATCAAAAAGAGTAAATTCTAGTTGATAAATGTGAATATATTAGAAGAGGAGGAGAAATTTATTTTTTTTAACTAAAAATTTGGTGAGAATTTCATCTGGATTTATCAGTTGAAATCTATTTTTTATGGACAAAATTATTAAAATCTTTCTATCTCAAACGTTGGATGATAATTATCTTTCAAAAATGATGCTTCGACACAAGTTCTCTATTTAAATAACAGAATTTTCTCCGATTTTTTTTCAAAATGAGAATTGCTGGTTAAATATAGACTCCTATGCAAAACCTCATATGGGCTATCACAAGCACAATTGCTGTTTTTCATATTGGTAGCCGTCGTAAAGAAGAATTACTGCACCTTATAACTGACGCATTTGTTGGATGGTTGGTAAGAAGTATTTATCCACCTTGCATTAGCCACCAGGATGGTTGTAATGTACTTGAATACATAAAACAAAAAATCCCCAGCGTAAAGAGTGCGTGGGGAGCAATTTCATTTGTCTAATCGTTTATGTTTACACATTTTAGCGTCACTGAGCCACACCCATGTTTGGCAGATATTTCTGATGAGGATGATTTTATTAAGCTTTGGCTAAACGACAAACCCAGTAAAGAAAGTAAGAGGGCATATAAAAAAGACATTTCTTACTTCACGGCTTTTGTGGAAGGTAAGGAATTTAAAAAACTTACGCTGAATGATTTACAAGCCTATGGTCAAGCTCTAAGTTTGCAGGGATATGCATTGTCTACTGTATCTAGGAGACTCGCTGCGGTTAAGAGCCTACTTACTTTTGGTCACAAGATTGGGTACTTGCAATTTAATGTAGGGTCGATCATTAAAATCCCCACTCTCAAAAATACTCTTGCAGAAAGAATCCTCTCTATTCAACAGGTGCAGACAATTATCGCCCTGGAGCCACCTGGACGGAATAAGCTTTTATTACAGTTCCTTTATGCGAGTGGGGGGAGGGTGACTGAGGGTTGCAATTTGAAATGGCGAGATTTAAAAGCAGTGGGCGACCTTTACAGGTTACTTTTTATGGTTTAGGTTAGTTGGTATATTCAGAACAGTCCATTAATATTGATTGGTAGAATACTTATCCAGCAGGGGTTACAGCCAAGCGCGTAACTTTCTGTACGATTGCTTATCTACCCCCTGTGATAGCAGTAGTTGGGTTTTAGTTCTCGTGGTTGGCGTGCCATGCGCGAGAGAGACGGTTCAACGTACAAAGGGCAAAAGGTCTTCAAGAATCGTTTCATGGTAATGTTCTTGAGGGTAATGCCCGACATTGTTAAGTTTGATTAATTCTCCGTGGGGGACTGAATTGGCAAAATTTTGCGCCATATCTACGCTTAGCCAAGGGTCAATCATGCCCCATGAAATTAATATTGGTTGTTGCCATTGTTTAAAGCCAGATTCAATTTCCGTCATTACTGACTTTAACTGTAAATTCCGAATAGTTGCTAGAAGCGATCGCCCAGCAGCAGAACTTTTTAAAAAGGGTTTGCGATAAACATCTAAATCCTTATCTGCTATGCGATAACGGCTACCACCTTCTAAGGTACGATCAACCAGCAGAGGGTCTTGGGTAATGATTTCACCTGCCAAGGGTAAACCCATTTGTTGAATTTTCCAAGGTACTTTTGCTGTAATTGAAATTGGTGTATTAAGTATAGCTAGGTTGGCAATTTCTTCTGGGTGACGCAAGGCATATTGTAGTCCCACAGAACCTAAGAAGCCTTGAATAACTAACGAAAAACGTTCTAGTTCTAAAGCTTTTATAAATGCTTCTAAAGCTGTGATAAAGGCATCAGGAGTGTAGGCAAAATCTCTTTTCTCTGGTTTTGATGAAAAACCATAACCAATCCAATCAGGTGCGATCGCTCTTGTCCCTTGTGCTGCCAAAGCAGGCATGATATTACGCCAACTGTAACTTTGTGATGGTAAGCCATGCAGCAATAATACAGGCAGTAAGTCAGTTGTGCCAATCGGTAGAGATTCGCGGTAAAACCATTCTAACGACCCAACTTTAATTTTATTTTCTGTTATTGACATTTTAATTAAAAGTCTCACGCAAAGACAAGGCAGGCTTCCGGCGATCTGAACTGCTGTACCGAAACGCAAAAGAAGTTTGTTATTTCTGACTTCTGACTTCTGACGACTGACGCATGTATTCTGTTGTAATCATCTCACGAATCGTGTCCGATGTGGCGGGTGCTAGTAAAATGCCGTTGCGATAGTGTCCAGTAGCGAGGAGAACGTTACTAAATCCTGGCAGTTTACCAATAATCGGTGCTGGGCGTCCTTCAGGGCGGGGACGTAACCCCGACCAAGTGCGGATAGTAGTTGCTTTAGCTAAGTCTGGGCAAAAGGTAATGGCGACTTTTCTGACAGACTCCAGCAGTTCTTTGTTGGGTGATATCTCCTGACCATTGATCGGAAACTCAACCGTTGCACCTACCCAATAATCCCCACCACCCACAGGAACTATGTGAACATCATTACCAGTGATGACTGGCTGAAAGTCAGGATTCCCTAAGGAATGCCCTAAACGAACGTGCAAAGCTTGTCCCAACACAGGGCGGATGTCAACCATCTGCTTTAATTGTGATGTCAGGAAGTAGGAACCCAGCCCAGCTGCGACTACAAACCAATCAGCAGATATTGTTCCCGCTGTGGTCTCAATTTGGTGGCAAAATTTTTCACCCCCTCCCTGTTCATGGGTAGGAGGTTCAGATCCCAACACATCAACGCCGAATTTGAAAGTCACGCCGTAGTGCCTTGCAGCATCAACTAGGGCTAATGTTAATGCCGTTGGATCAACTTGGCGATCGCTTGGAGAATAGACAGCGCCAATAATTTTTTCGTTATCTACCTGAGGGCAGACTTTTTTGAGTTGCGCCGTGTCCCAGATTTCTAAGGGCAAGCCTTGAGAATGGCGAATTTCTACGAGTTTTTCCCATTGTGCTAAATTCTCTTCCTCTAGGCAAAGGCTGAGAATTCCCTGGCGGTTGAAAGGGATTTTTCGATCTGTGAGGGATTCGAGTTCTGGTATCCAGGTTTCATAGCGTTGGATGCTAGTCTGTCGCATCCGCCAAGCATTACCCTTGATTTTGTGGCTGATGATACCCATCAAAACACCTAGCGCTGCGCCTGTAGAAGCTGGGGATAAATAATTTATTCCTCCTTCCTCTGCCCTTGTGGGGAATGGTTGTCTGTCAACAACCATCACTTTCAGGGCTTTGACTTGGCTAAGTTCATAGGCGATCGCGGCCCCAACGACACCACAGCCGATAATGACTACATTATTCATGGCTTGTTAGTTGTTAGTTGTTAGTGTAACTATTCACTCCCCCCCCTCCAAAATCGGAGAAACCCTTGATTTCTCGTTGAGAGGTGGGGGGGAGTGTGAACGGTTACTTGTTAGTTGTAATTTTTGACAACTAACCACCAACAACTAACAAACATATTAAACACTAACTATCTTCAACTCTCTTCTGCCGGACTTCTAGTTTCAGGAAGTAGTTGTAGAAATTTGTCAATATCTGCGTAAGCAGCCTGGTAGTTATTCAAGGCTGTTTGAGAGTTGCCTGCAACAGATGCCTGATCAATTTTAATCAGGTGGTCAAATAAACTCCGGGATACCTTACGTGCTGTTTCTTGGTCTTGAGGTAGGAGATTGGAAGCAATATAAGTTATGTTCAACTTTGCTTCTGTCATCGGTCCGTGGATAAAATTACGGACATTTGTCCATTGTCGGGCTTGGATCAGCTTTTGTAGTTCTTGTGAGCGATCGCGCACAGCTAGAATATCAGGTACGTATTCCTGAATTTTCTGTAGTTGCTCTGATGTATAGGTTGGAGGTGCTGTAGCGACGCTAGGACTCCCACAACTAATCAGGAATGTTGCCAAAATTACTAGAATTAATGAGAAAATAGAGCGTTGACGCGCCATAAGCTGAACTTATTTTTGTACCGATTAACAGTGTAATTCTAGAACGAAGAGTGTAATTTCTCGTTCTTTTCGGGATACACAGCAAACGTAGTTAACCTAAGTTAAATAACGTCAACCGCTACATTCGCTCTCTGATTGACCCTACTCGTGCGTTTTCTTTTGGGTTCTAGAGTCTTGGGTTTATCCGCACCCGTTGGTGTTTCAAGAATATTGTATGAGGATTCTTTAGCAACCTCAGAATCCTTTTTCAACTGTTCCTGAAACGAATGTGTACGTTGAAGCAATATTTTTTTAACATCCGTATGTTTCATAAAGCGCGTGATCTCATCATCACGCATTCTTGCTTCAACGTTATCAGCAGCATTAGTGTCTGATTGCAAAACGACCCCATCAAAACAGGTGAACCTGTCGCCCGATCTAACACCCATAAGGATGCCATAACGAGAGTCAAGTTGTGACGTATATGCCGCCGAGACACTAATAATCGTGCAACCTACACGAGATGAAACTTGTTCTAGCGCTTGAGCTACGATACCCTTACACCATCCGCTAAGGTTTCGCTTCGTGCGCTTTGACCGTTTTTTCTTTGTAGCGAACGTGGGAGTCAAGTCTTCAAATGCCACAGCTTTTATTGCATCGTTCATTAATTGAACTGTGGCAGTAAATACTAGTGTTTTAATCCTACCTTTAAAGGATTGCTCTCTCTGGTTCCATTTGATTCGCCCCAGATTGTTATTAATAATTCTTTCAGCTTTGACGTAATCACCTTTCTTTCTTGCTTTCTCTACCAAAGCTCGAATCTTGTTACGCTTCGCTCCCTTTTTGTTGCGGTAATCGCCTAAGAGTGTTTGAATTTCTCCAAAGTCCTGACCCAAAAACCTAGCGTCGTCACTGGTAGAAGTTGCATACACTTCTGAGTAGCCACGATCCACCCCAATACTGCGCCCTTCCGTTCTCTTTGGCGCTGCCTTTATATCTGTTGAATAGTGAATGTACCACTTGCCAAGCCTCTTGATTAGCCGAAATTGTCCGGTAATCTCAGCCTTTAGTGTAGTAGGAATTCTAAGGGTTTTACCTTTCTTGAGTCCACTAAATTGTACCCATACAACACCATTAGAGTCAGTCTGACAGTTGTATTCTTTGACGACAATTTGATTAGCAACGTGTGTATGACCTCTATACCAAAACTTTCTAACAAGTGTTCTTAGCTTTGGGTGGTTCATCCACTCACGCGACTCTAGAACGTGTTGGGCAACTGATTTATTAGCGGCAAACTTTTCATACCTCAGTCCAAGCGACTTGAGTACTTTTTCAATGCACGATGCTTGTACCGTATGAATATCACCAATGACATCATAAAGCGTTGTTTCCCATAATTTAGCAGGCAATTCATACTTGCTATTATGGGGACGCAATATTTTGTCTAAATCATATTCTGAGAGTCCCCAGGCTTTTAATGAACCATACTCGTTCCAAATATCAGAGCGCAACGAACCCAGGCGAGAAGAAATAGTATCAAGTTCTTCGGACTTCCATTTATTCAGTTCAATAGCCCCAACAATGGCAAGACGTGTTACCGTCTTTATTCCCTTTGCTTTTTTCTTTCTCGTCATGAGCTCGACCTCTCAGGTGTTTGACTGCTATACTATACAGTATAGTCATAATTTCTTAAAAATGCAACAAGGAAAATGAAAAAAAATAAAAAATATCAACCAGTATTCTACGATGAAATAAAAGAAAGGAGAACATTGTCATTGACTCCTACCGCATGGGAGAAGTTAGTAAAACTGTCACATGCGGCAGAGACTAGCGCGAGTGAGTATATAGAAAGACTCATTCGGGGGATTAATGAGAATTGACTACTTTTAGCTACGATATATCGAGACTAGATGAATTGGCGACGGATTTTGGCTAAAATCTCCTCAATCAGTTAACATACCATACAATAACCCTTCTGGCGGTTTTTCTGTCTTCACATTTAAAAATAGCCAACACAACATAGGAGTATTTTTCGTGAACGCAGCTGAGATGGCAACAAACCTTGAATTCGCCAGCAAGATTGCTACCATAGTTAATTTATTCAAATTTGAGTTTCCTGATGCAAGATCCGATCTCAAACCTTGGAAAAATGACCCACAAACCAGGGAATTAGTCGATCCAGATTCTATAGACATTGGGTTTCACTTTCCTGGTATCAGCAAATCCTGGCGCAGTCACAGTATCTTGATTCAAATCCGGTTTCATCAAGATCCCCTAAACGATATCCATCGTGCTATCGGTGTGGAAGTTGCTGCATTTAACCATCTTGGTGAACAGTGGCGACTTTCTACCGTGGAAAGCTGGAGTTTTGTGGGTAAGGTTCAGCCTTCACTAGAAGTGCAGGAAAAGCTAAAACAGTTTTGCCGACAGATTTTGGAGGTCTTCAATAAAACTCTTAACTCCTAACTCTTGCAGTTACCATCAGCACAGTAGGCTGATTTATATATACTAGAACGCTTGCCGAACAGGGTATAGCGGTGATCTCTGACCTGTTCATACAGGCGATCGCCCACCCATTTTACCCCTGGTAAGGCACGATATGTTTCCACAAATACACTACCTAAAGGTAATAATCGTCCAATTTCTTCTGCTGCTGCACTGCCTTGCCAGCGTTTTTCTGGCTCATCCGCATCAATCAAAATTACACCCAACTCACAATCCTGGGGTGTAATTCCCCAATGGGAAATGGTCTGTTCTTCTTGCATAGAGATATAGCGAAACAGTTGTCCCTGATCCAGGCTTTCCAGCGTTTGCACTAGGGTAACACAGAGATTACAATTCCCGTCGTAGATCACGTAGTAAGTCATTTGTGTAGCAATTTGTGTGCAAATAGTCATGTGTGTTACTATTTCTGAACTGAATTTTCCAGACTATTTTTGAAACTCAGTATGGCTTTAAGCTATCGTTTCTGGGGTGAGAACGATGCCAGAGGAAAAAATCTTAAATGTTGATTTTGCTCAAGAAGATGTTTGTGCAGAAATTCTACCGCGTTCTCCTCTAATTTCTAGTTACAAGTTCAAGTGGAATGGTATCCGCCTGGATCATCATCGACAACCAGCTCATGAGACTCCAGAACATAGCCCTCAACAACACATTATCAGTATTAGTCTTGAGCAAACCCCAACCTATGCAGATCGGGTATTGAACGGGCGTATTCAGCGTGAAAGCATTGCCTACGGAGATGTGGCGATCATTCCGGCCAACAGTTACCATAAGTTAAGCTGGGAGTCAGAAGCAGAATTTTTAGTCCTGAGTCTAGAAAGAGAGCTTTTTGCTCGTGTTGCTCACGACTCTATAGATTTACAGCAGATAGAAATCATACCACTTTTCGCTTCCCCTGCTCCTCTAATTCAGCAGATTGGGTTAGCGCTGAAGTCAGAACTAGAATCTGATAGCACAGGTAGTTATATTTACATTGAGTCGCTAGCAACTACCCTCTGCATTCACCTGCTAAAACATTATTCTGTGCCCTTTGCCACCATTCCTATACATTCTCAGGGTCTTTCTCAACTCAAGTTACGACAAGCAATTGAATATATTAATGACAATCTAGAAACGGATTTAACATTAACTGAACTTACCTCGGTTCTGGGGATGAGTATGTATCATTTCTCACGTCTCTTTAAGAGGTCAACCGGATTTTCGCCTCACCAATACATTATGAACTGTAGAATTGAGAAAGCAAAAATCCTATTGGCTCGAACTGAAGAAGCAATAGACCAAATTTGTCAGCAAGTTGGTTTTCAAAATCAGAGCCATTTTACAAATGTATTTCGCAAACTCATAGGCACAACGCCTAACGCCTATAGAAAACAGGTAAAAATTTAGGTCTATCGAGGGATGTAGCGGCTTTGAGTCCCAGAATTAGCCTTCTTCACAAGGTTCTGATCATTTTTCCAGTTGTTGGACATATGTGGCAATGCAGCGCTATTACCCAAAGTATTGCTATGTTGTGAGCGAGAATCATCGCCACCAGAAGTTGTGTGTGTTTTCTCTTGGATAAAAAATGCTTCTTGTGGTGGAACCGAGATCACTTCATCTTTGGGAGCAGATTGAGCATTCGCCTGACTATAACCTCCAAGCAACAGCGATACGAACAGCGTTAATAAGCTCAACTTTAGAAAGCCAGAAGTGTTGAATTTAAATTGAATCGGCAGAAACTTTTTCATAATACTCAGTATTCAAGTGATTAATAATACAGAATAATTTCAGTAGCGTGTTGAATTGAATCTAATCTATACGTAGATACACTGGCAGTTTAGTAATTTCGGAAAGAATTGAGAAAATTAATCTTTTTATTGTGAGAATTTGACCAAACAGGGCACTGAGGACAAGACTGCGCAGGTTTTGGGGTGAGATGAGCTTAAAAATGCTGAGCATCGCTCAGCACTACCCCTTGTAGGGTGTGAAGCCGAGAGTACGGCACCGAAAAATGGGAATGGTGCCCTACTGCTATGTCCTAACACAACGGCAGTTGCTCCAGTTGGGGAAACACACCAGTTGCTAAGGAAGCGGGAAGCCCTTCGGGTGACGCTCGTTCCTCGCTAACGCACTGGCTCCCCTACGTGTATTTCAAAAATCAAATATGAGTCCTATATTGGTGATGTGATAAATAGGCGTAGGCATTACAGCACATTGCAAGTAAATGAAGTACAGTACTAAGGTCTAAAAGGCAGGCTCTAAGCCCTTTTCACCTCTGACTCCTGACTCCTGGCTCCTGAATTCTGCTGTATATTTATTTAGTTATTAGCAGTTCTAAATAATTATGAAACAACAGAAAAAACTGAGGCAATGGGCAGTGGGCAATGGGTAAGGTTGAAATTTTCCCTTTCCCCCGATGCCCGATGCCCATTACCCCATGCCCCATCCTTGTATGGGTGGGATGAGTTTAAAATCTCAAATCCCAAATTGCTTAGCTAAACTGCTTCTCTACATCTAAGTTAAACAGTGTTTGCAAGGTTTGCATACAGTGACGCCTTGCCTCCACATCTTGCTGAGCTCGTAGCTGCACCATTGGATCGTGTAAAATTTTATTAACAATTCCTCGCGTTAGGGCTTCGATCACTTCTTGATGTTTTTCCGCAAATTCCGAACCCAATCTTGACAAAGCTTTTTCTAATTCTTGTTCGCGAATGGTTTCGATTTTATCTCGTAAACAGCTGATAGTGGAGACAGTTTCGAGCGATCGCCACCAGACATCAAAAGATGACACTTCTTCTTCTAAGAGTCCCTCGGCTTCCTGCGCCATCCTGCGGCGGCTTTCTTGGTTTTGCGCCACCACTGCCTTCAAATCATCCACATTAAAAGCCTGCACATTTGCCAGTTCGTTGACATCCGTATGGACATTGCGCGGTACGGAAATATCAAATAACATCAAAGGTCTGCTCGGTTCCAAAATCATTTCTAATTTAGCGCGGTCAAGTATTGGCTCTGTAGCCGAAGTACTTGTAAACACCAAATCACTTTCGGCAATTACTGTCATCATTTCCGAGAGTAGATGAGTTTGGATTGGGTGATCGGAGAATTGCTTTGCCAATTCCTCTGCGCGTTCCAGAGAGCGATTTACAATCCTCAGTTGCACAGCGCCTTTGGAAACTAGGTGTTGCACCAATAACCGTGACATTTTGCCTGCACCTAGAATTGCTACTCGACAAGCGGCTAAATTTTGTACTTTCATTTGCGCCAACTCCACGGCAGCCGAACTGATAGAGACTGCACCAGTGCCAATGCTAGTTTCCGTCCGAACCCGCTTCCCAGCTGTCAACGCTTGTTTAAATAATTTATTCAAAATCGTTTTAATACCGTCATGTTGCTGTCCCAGTTTGTGAGTATGCTTTACCTGAGCGAGAATTTGACCTTCTCCGAGTACCAAGCTATCCAAACCAGCTGCTACCCGCATTAAGTGCATCACTGCGTCTTGATGTAGCAACATAAACAGGTGTTGCCGCAAAGATGATCTCGGCAATTTACTATGTTCTAAAAGAAACTGTGTAACTTCCCTGATACCCTGCTCGGTTTCATGGGTTACAATGTAAATTTCCAGACGGTTACAAGTACTAAGGATTGTAACTTCTTCAATATGAGGACAGCTGATCAACTGTGCGATCGCGCTCTCCATCTGAGGCTCTGGAATACTCAGCTTTTCCCGGACTTCTACTGGGGCTGTGGTATTTGCTAATTGGTAATTAGGGAGTAGGGAGTAGGGAATAGGGAGTAGGGAATAGGGAGTAGGGAAGTTCACCACTCCCCACTCCCTACTCACCACTCCCTACTCCCTATGACTAACGCAGTTGCAGAATCTTAGGTTCTTCAAATAAATGGATCGTATCGACAAATCGAGCAGTTCGTGACTGGCTGGAAATAACTAGACTTTCAGTCCTTGCACCTCCAGGGAAGAAGCGAACGCCTTCCATCAGAGTTCCAGGAGTAATACCACAAGCTGCAAATAGTACCGTATTGCCAGAAGCTAGTTCTTCGGCATTGTAAGCCCGATCTGGCTCTGTAATACCCATTTCTTTAAGTCTAGCGATATTGCCTTCTCTACTTTCCCCGATTAAACCTGTTTTCACCACTTCTGGATCGTAGATCAGTTGTCCTTGAAAGTGTCCACCCAAGCAACGGAGAGCCGCAGCAGAAATGACACCTTCGGGTGCAGCACCAATACCCATCAAGCAGTGGATATTGGTACCAGCAAAGGCGCAGGAGATGGCGGCGGAAACGTCACCATCACTAATTAGTCTCACTCTCGCTCCTACTTGGCGAATTTCCTGAATGAGTTCTTCGTGACGGGGACGATCCATCACGACTACCACCAATTCCTCTACAGCACGGTCTAAACATTCAGATAAAATCTTCAAGTTTTGAGTTGCGGTCTTGTTGATATCGACATGACCACGTGCTGGCGCTGGAGCTGCTAGCTTCTTCATGTAGAAGTCAGGCGCAGCAAACAAACCGCCTTTCTCGGAAATTGCCAATACTGCCATTGAGCCATTTTGACCATAGGCGACAAGATTAGTACCTTCGCAGGGGTCAACAGCGATATCGATTTCCATAAGTTCATCTGGGTTGCAGAAGCTGCTGGCATCTTCACGGGTACAAATGCCTACTTCTTCCCCAATATAGAGCATGGGAGCTTCGTCCCGCTCCCCTTCACCGATCACAATGCGACCGCGCATATGAATTTTGTTCATGCGCTCCCGCATGGCTTCTACAGCCACTTGGTCAGCCGTGTTTTTTTCGCCCTTACCCATCCAGTGGGAAGATGCGATCGCGGCCTGCTCAACAACTTCAATAATCTCTAACCCAAGTGTATTTTCCACAAACTCTGCCCTCTCAGTTGCTTGACGTTGCGTCTTTCGATCTGGCTGTTTCAGTCTTAAAGTCTACCAAAGGGCGGATACCTGTGGAGGATCGTATCCACTAACGCATGTGTTAAGTTTTGCTTAGCCAGTTTGACAAGTATCTCAGTTTTAGCACTATTTTTGCCCAATAGTGCTGCTACCAATGGCAGTAAGGCTAACAGTTCAATATCTGTGGTAACTACACTAAGTCCTGACAATCAAACTAGCCAGAAACCAAGTTTCTACCAACAATCAGATCTGCCCAATGCCCAATGCCCCATGCCCATTTTCATTCGTCTTGGTGTACGCAATTTATGATGGCTACTTAAATTCAATTGATTTTGCTTTAAAAACAAGTGCGATTTATGGTGTAATTATCTAGCTTAGAGAAAGCAAAGAGCAAATTTTTCTTTTTTAGAATTATGCTGGACTTTCTCAATCCTCTTTTAGGTCGTCATCCAGAGCGCATCAAAGCCAACGTGGAAATCTACACTTGGCAGACTTGCCCTTACTGTATCCGCGCTAAAATGTTGCTGTGGTGGAAAGGTGTGAAATTCACTGAATACAAAATCGACGGTGACGAAGCAGCCCGAGCTAAAATGGCGGAGCGTGCTAACGGACGCCGCACAGTACCGCAAATTTTCATTAGTAAACAGCATATTGGCGGCTGTGATGACCTTTATAAGTTAGATTCGCAAGGCCAACTCAACACCCTTCTCGCCCAATACTCTGCTTAGATAATGAGCTTAAATTATCCAGATTGATCAAGCAAAAGACACTTAATTATACAGCAGGTGTTTTTTGAGATTTAAAGACTGCACGTAAGCACATGAATCGTGCTTACGGCAACGATATCGATCACATCAAGCAATGACTACGATCGTAGACTGACTACAGTCGTAACTGCGATTGTAAGTGTTTATTTAGATTATTAGATCAACAGAAAAGTTGAATGAGACCAATAATCAGTTTCTTGAGCATTTTTGTGTTTTAGCGAAGGATCGCAGGGAGCCTGATTCAGTATAAATTGCTTCCCTCACAACAGTTGCAAAAACTCTAGTGGACAAGCACTATGTTTGAAGAGTTGATACACAAGGCAAAGCACGATACCAAACTTTTTGTGGATTTGCTAGTTGGTTTTTACCTAGATGGAGATGCTCTTGACCGGCAGCAAATGGAGCAGGTGATCATCGACTATGCAGCTAAAAAAGGAGAAAATCGTGGGCAAGAATTGGTGCAAACGCTACGCTCGATTGCGGCAAGAAAGGGATTATCGGATAGTGAGGGTGGTCGCCAAAAAAAACAGAAACAAGACCGTTCCATCACTTTTTTATAATCACACAGACAAGCCAGACACTGGCATTGAAGCCGAAAAAACTACAAAATCCTTTTTGAGTGGACTCAACCATTTTTATATCAGAATAGGTGGCAATTTTTACATTTTTTGCGATTTTTTTAGCTTAGACCCGACTGACTACAAATCTGAGGAGAAATTTTTTCAGTTTCAGCAGTTAGCACAAACTCTAAACAAGTTTACTTGGGAGGAACTAGCCCAAATGATTGAAGCTGGATGGAGGTTACTGGATGATAACTGATAATTGCTAATTGTAATCAGGCAATTATCCATGAGCCATTAGCAATTTTGTTACTGATATGTTGATTGACCACCAAGATTATATGATACATCGGAAATGGATGAATCGCGCCTTGGAGTTGGCGAAAGCAGCAGGTGATGTGGGTGAGATTCCCGTAGGTGCTGTTATTATTAATTCATCTGGAACCTTGATCGCAGAAGGTGAAAATCGGAAAGAGCGTGACAAAGATCCTACGGCTCATGCGGAAATTCTCGCTCTGAGAAAAGCCGCAAAAACTTTACTAAATTGGCGTCTAAATCAATGCATCCTCTACGTTACTCTAGAACCTTGCCCAATGTGCGCGGGTGCTATTGTTCAAGCGCGTATAGGACTTCTAGTTTATGGGGTGGACGATCCAAAAACTGGCGCAATTCGTACTGTTGTCAATATACCCGATAGTGCTGCTTCCAATCACCGCCTGCACGTCATTGGCGGCATTATGGAGTCTGGCTGTCGTCAACAGTTACAAACCTGGTTTGCGAATCGGCGACGCAAAATTATTTCAGAGGGAGCAGGGAGCAGGGAGTAGGGGAACCCACGGCTTAAGCCGTAGGATTGGAACCAGGAAGCCTCAACTAGGAGCGCCTTCTGGGTGAGACTCGTCCCTCGCTAACGCTAACGTCAGTGCGCGTCTGGAAATACATTTTTCTAAAAAAGTGGGCTTTATATCCATAACTGAAGTTTTTTTTCTTTCCCTGCTCCCTGCTAGAAAGCTCCCTTCTTTTGTAAAGGACAGAGGTAAAACTGTCCAGATGGAGCAACACAATTCAAGGAAGAAATTTTACGGTGTATTTACAGAACTGTAATGACATTTTATCCAGCAGTCAACAACCACCGTCATGATTGAGCTACTTTCTTCCTCTCATACTTATAGTGAAACCCCAAAAGCTAAGGTTTCCTTTGCTACTTCGCGGGTATCTCCTTGGTTCAGTCCTCTGGCGTATCTCTTGGGGCGTCACTTCCTCTTACCTTTTTTCTTTGGGCAAATTAGAATCACTGGACAAGAAAATCTACCTACGTCTGGTCCTGTTCTCCTCGCTCCTACCCATCGATCGCGTTGGGATGCCTTGCTCATACCCTACGCAGCTGGTCGCTGCGTGACAGGTCGAGACCTGCGATTCATGGTAACTGTCGATGAGTGTCAAGGGCTACAAGGTTGGTTAGTCCGACGCATGGGTGGATTCCCTGTAGATACTCAACACCCGTCAATCACAACTCTCCGTCATGCAGTTGAATTACTTCAACAAGGAGAAATGTTAGTTATTTTTCCAGAAGGTGGTATCTGTAAGGGTAAGCTTCATCCATTGAAGCCGGGAATTGCTCGTTTAGCTTTGAGCGCTGAATCTAGTCACTCAGGGCTGGGAGTTAAAATTATACCCATCAGCATCAATTACAGCCAACCTAATCCTTGCTGGGGTACTGATGTTAGTATTCAGATCGCACCCGCTATCGAAGTATCAGACTACGTTAATGGCTGCATCAAACAAGATGCCCAACAACTTACGACTGATTTAGCAAAGACACTCCAACAATTAAGCGCTGATTAAAATCTTGGCAACCTTAGGGATTTAAACCCTCAAGGGCAGGATATCTAGAGTTAATTCCCAGTTATTCAGGTTCCCTACATCTTATGGCGCGTGATCAATGACCCACAACTACCAGCATCCTTTGAGATGGTAGGGACAGTAACTGCGTCAGAACTGGGTGCGCTCGTTCATAGCAGTGATTTTAGCGACTGTGCGGTAACTATGGGAACCCACTTCAGCCGATTTGCAGTCTAGATCCAAGAGACTTAGTCTATATTTCTGCTTTCTTAAAGCGCAAAACAGAGTTAAGATACCCGAAGTTTCTATACCTGTTTGTTTAGTTGTTGCACAAATTTATCCCATGAACCTTGCTACAACTGTTCCCTTGATTCGCTTCACTTCCATATCAGTCATAGCAGTCCTCAGCCTGCTATCTCCTGTCCATGCTCAGGAAGTACAACAGCTACCAGACAATTCCATCCCACAAGCCATTGACCCCAACTCTCCGAATAACCTCCGTCCTACAGGAGGAAATAGCGGACTTTTAAGCGTTGATGGCGGGAAGCGTCTGATGGCAGACGCAAGTAATGCAGTTTCTTCCCAAAACTATGCCGTAGCTGCCAAGAAGCTTCAAGAAGCTCGTCAGGTTTTTAATCAGCTATCTAATTTCTATCAAGAGCTCAACTCTAGCTTTTCTGGAATAGATAACAAAGTCGCTGATGCCCAGCGGAAAAAGGCGCTAGACACTGCCCAAATGCGCGATGAAGCCACCTATCAGCTAGCATTGGTTCATCGAGCGCAAAATCAGCCGGAATTAGCTGTGCCGTTGCTGGTGCAGATTATTCAGAGTCAAAACCCAACACGAGATCTAGGCAAGAAAGCTTACCAGCAGTTGCTAGAGTTGGGTTTTGTTGATGCACCCTTTTCTCCACCAGGAGGTGTTCACTCCTCTGCCTCTCCTTCCAAGAAGGGTAATAATACCCCTCTGCCCTTCCCTTCCAGAAGCAGCAGTGACACTCCCTCCTCCCAAAATTTAAAATAAGTTGAGTTAAGAGATCAAACTGATCCTTAAGGGACTTCCAAATCAAAAAATATCCAATTTCCATAGTTGACCGTCAACAGTCAACAACCTTAACTTGCATAATTTATTTCTTGGAGTTCCCTAAACAGATACTCCCTATTGATTGTACTTAGCTTCTTTATGCGCTGCATAAACTGCTTGGACGTTATACCAGTTTAGAAAAATTCGGGCAACTTCCAGAGCCAACTGAGTTTTACCTGAGTTAATTAGCCAGCGCAAAAAAGGAGCCATAGTGCGTTCATTAAGAGCACCATTGAGTGAAAGAATTCCCCAAAGGAGGCGATGCAACCAAGTCATTTGAATCATCATTCGCACTTCCCATATCGGGTGCTTTTGATAAAACAAAACTCCCATGCGTCCGCGTTGAATTTCTTTGTCAATTAAGCGAGGAATTTGATCTAAGTCAAAGGGTGGATGCCAGTGATAGCCAACGGCAGATGGACATTTGATTAATTTTAAACCCAGTTGTTTGAGTCTGACACCAAGTTCTAAATCTTCCCAGCCATAGAGTTGAAAGCGAGTGTCAAACAGTCCCGCTTTCTCCAACCAATGCTTAGGAATCGCTACATTTCCTGTTGCAAAAAAAGCGGCGGAAAAGTCTGTCAGCTTGTATGGTTCAGCAGTCGGGTGATCGAAATTGCAAGTATTAATCACTGCACCGTAGGTAAAGAAGCGATCGCTACCCAATGTCTTCTTTCCGTCTATTAGTACCGACTGATGAGCTTGCAGGAAATTCTCAGTCACGACTAGATCACTATCAATAAAAATGATAATGTCTCCCAATGCTTTTTCGACCCCCAAATTCCGTGCTGCTGCAGGTCCCTGATGATTTTGAACAAACGTTCGCACATGGGGAAACTCGCCTTTGTTTGTCCCTAACCACTCCAATGTGCCGTCAGTAGAACCATCATCCACCAAGACCACCTCATAACCTTGTAGAGAAGTGGCATACAACGTCTCTACATCTGTTAGTTGCTGCATTTCCAATGCTCTAAGGCACTTTTCCAAAATCGGCAGACGATTGTAAGTTGGAATCACAACGCTAAAAAACACACTCTCACCCACAACACTATTGCCTATACTCCAGGATAGGACAATCGCAGCGCTTACACTGTTCCTGTTGTTAGCCTCGAGTAGCTTAACTTATCTTGGTAATCTCAAATTCGCCACGATTAAAGACAGGTGTGGTTCAAAACGTTGAAAGTCTTCTAGTGTCTCAAACTTACCTGTGTCTAAGGTTGGGTTAAAGGCAGTGGTAATTACGTAAAGCGCACTACCGTCAAAAGCGACATAACCTAGATGTTGCTCGTAGACTCCATTTTGTCGCTTGCGTCCTACAAATTCATAGCGTATTCCCGGAAGTTTACCAACCAACACTTGTTGCGGAGATATCTCTGAGAAAGTGATGCTTTTGCCATAACTCACCTGACGGCTTGTTAATAGATCCTTATATTGTTCTGCAATCCAACTTTGGAGTGCTGCTGAAACCTGGGTTTTATACTTGGGACTTTGATAGTCCGCTTTTGAGGTGAGTGGAATACCAGTTGCTACCAGCATCTTTTGAAAATCCAATTGCTGTCCTAGTGGGTAAACTCCCATCTCTACCGTACCCAAACGTTTTTCTTTGGCAAAAACGCATAGTAGAGGCCCATTCTCCTCGCAAGGGGCAACTCTCCAATCAGGAGGCGCACCAGTTTTTCCCAGGAGATACCTCCAGATATTTCCCTCGGTCAGATTGGAAGTTGTTAGAACCTGGGTTTTATTGGCATAGGGTTGTGCTATTGGAGTTGGCTGCAAGTTGCTGGCTGTAGAAGTGTGGAGACGGGTCAACCTCATTCCTAACGGTACCAATACAAGCATTGCACAACCGAGCAAAACATGATAAAGACGCAACACCATTTTTCTTGAAAATCCAGTGCGAGAGATTAGGAAACATTCCTATGCATACAAATTGCTTTTACCGCTGCATTTAACCTTAAGCAAAATTATCCATACGGGGATAACTTTACTCAAGTGCATCCGAACGGTTAGATGCTATCACTACTTTTAACGCTGAGTACAATAAGACACCATATCGGCGTCTACGTTATGTGTCGCCATGATTTCTCATCGCTGGGTCTTTTTTTATCCAAGGCTACAGCCTGCAAAGCTTCATAAATATAAAATTTCATAAATATAAATATATAGTAAAATGTACAGGACTTCCGCAAAAGCTGCCAGAAAATGTATCAGGGACACCAGGCTACGTGGATCAATCCTGACTATCCCATTGGTTATAACAACCTAAGACTTGCTGGCTCTGAAGTTGGAGACAATCAAGAAGTCATGGAAGATTATACTCAGCTTTTATTCCATCCTGATTATACCGAAGCCGATATTGTGCTTGATTGTGACTCTGGTTTAGAAAAAAAGTCGGGATCAATTGTCAGTTACACCTGAGGGGGCGACATAGAAGCTAGAACGCAGATAGGATAAGCTCCATAGCCCTTTGACCTTGTAAATAAAACTCCAGTTTATTGCGATTTAATCTCATTAAGTCTGTGACTAATTCCCAACAAAACTCCATAAATTTAACCCAGCTTTGTCCCTTCGGGTGACGCTCGAGTACTCGCTAACGCCAGTCGCCTAGGTCGGGCTGACCCTCCTGCAGCGCTGGCTCACCATATAGACCGATGTAAAAACTACTATATCTTCTTTGAACACGTCCATATTCTTTTACTCTTCCAATATATTTTTGTACACCTTTGCTTTTAATTTTTTGTCCTTTAAAAGTGGCTAAACTATAGGCAGCTGTCATTAACAAAATGAGACTAATTAACTGATTACCAGACACATTTGTACTCTCCATGTTATAGCCACCACTCTTGAAATCACGAAACATTTCTTCAATAGAAAATCTCTTTTTATAGGCAGCGATGCCTGCAGCGGGCTGAGCCTACGCCTCTTTTAAATTTGGTAAACTTGTGAGCATAAACCATCCTTCTTTAGCTACAATTCCTCTATGTTTACGCTTCCACTTACCAGCTAGATTAAGAGGATGTTTGAAAAGTTTTGAAGAGTCAAATTTTATGCCAGTCGCCTCAGCATAATCCGGATCATGGCAAGGTAAATAAATGTCTCTGATGTTTCCGGCAATAACTCATAGTCTCTAACCAATCGCCGACACCCCATCAACCAACCGAAAGTACGCTCCACCACCCAACGTTTTTTGAGTAACGTGAAGCATGATTGTTTGCTCCGGTCGCAGCACCACCAGTACAATCCAACGGCAAATATCCATTACCCACCGCGATTTGAGGCTCGCCGTCAAAGCCTCCATCGACCCAGATAGTCGTCAAACGGGACACCGATGCTAACCCTAGAAATAGCCATTCAAAAAATCCAACAACTCCCCCCCGAACAACAAAATAAAGTCATTGAGTTTATTGAATTCTTGGAATTTCAATCGAGCCGCACCCAACAGCTGCAAACACCTGCTGTGCTAGAAACCGCCGAAACATCCTTTGCCGACGCGACTAAAGAATTTATCGGCTGCCTTGATAGTGATCTCGAAGACCTCTCCCATAATCCTAAATAGGGCTTGCTGAAAAAGGCTAGAAATCGAATCTAGGGTCCACAGATGTTGAAAAATTTGAGTGTT
>Ga0209611_10004965_pt1 | contig 22542 bp, 14 predicted proteins | sample S1TSphgellanicum_3_FD_187693 | JGI IMG/M metagenome (GOLD analysis project Ga0209611, IMG submission 187693) | Host-associated microbial communities from peat moss isolated from Minnesota, USA - S1T2_Fc - Sphagnum magellanicum MG (SPAdes) (version 2) | ecosystem: Host-associated > Plants > Peat... | reverse complement strand
ATTTGGTACATGATAGGGGGATCCTTTGGGAGGAGTGTCATTTGCATTAGTTCATTTTCGCACTCTCCATGCTATTATAACGGCCCACCCTACTTGTGTTTTTCCTTTATTGGTAGATGATACAGACTCTAATTCAATAGCTAACATTTTAATAGAATTTTTGTCCTTTTTCAACCAAGGAAACAATGAAATTTAGTTGTCTTAAATGACTCTATCAATGACCATTGTCATATATTACAACTTCATTATCTATTTGGAATAAGTATGAATAATGGATTACTAAATCATTTATATGACTAATGGATGATTTATACTTACAAAATTGACATACTTCATTCATTTTCCATCAACCATATTTCACCTATTATGGTTTTCTGGTGTGTGTTAGATAATAAAACACTAACATGGATTATCTTGTTGTCAATGTTTCAAGTATTGAAATACGTAAATATAGTTTATGATTAAATTTGGACTATTTCAAATGACATGGAAAATATTATCATGATCTCATGGTCATTTTTATATTTAATTAAATAATATCTTGCATCATTGGAAAATGGGTCCCACTATATTTCTAAATTTATGAAACTTATAAAATGACTAATATATGATTTAGAAATAGTTACTAGTACATGGACAGTGTGGCACCTTGTATAACTACATAATTACTCACTTTAGATGAATTTGTGGTACCCTAGGTGGTCATACAATTATTTACAATGATTCAAAAATGAATATTAGTAAAATTTTAATATGGATACAAACAAACATAATAAACTACAACATGTAAAGAACTTATTTTAATTAATATTATACATATAGGTAATATGAAATTTACCTTTAATATTTTAAATAATATACTTGATATATAATCCATTTTAAATATTCAATGTGACTAAATTAAATATTATACATTGAAATAAAATTTAATGGTTAAAGACTATGATATATTATAAATAATTTTTTATAATTATTATACCTTGAATTTTTTAAATATTAAAATAAAATGTAAAACATTATGGGTAATATATAGTTTATTTGTGCATCAATGAACTTTTATCATAAATTTAAAATGAAATTTTATATAATATATGTATAAAATAAATTATTTTATTTTACCTACGTTGAAACATTGACCAATATTAAAATTATATATATAATTTATGATCAATTAATAAATAATTTATGTGTATAAATTACATGGATTCATACATGTAAATTAAAAGTTAATAATTAGAAAAATTATGATATATTGGACGCAAAATTGTAATACAAATTCTTAAACCAAATGAAGGTTTAAAATATGAAAGTTTTATTTTACTTATTCACAAATTAGGAGGAATAATTATATTCACAAAAAAATTCAGTTTGGTCATTAAAATAATCCAAAAAAACCTTTACTAGGCTCTTGATCCTTTCCATGTGAATAATCACATGGCCAAGAAAATAACGAAACTTTTGGAAAATATTCTTTATAACTAACTATTGCTAATAACTTGTTCCAACCTAGCCTATACCAACAACAACACAATCATAGTAAAATTGTAGCTACAATATTGTATAAAGTCGTTGAACCAAATCTTTGTAGGATGTTTAGTAGTTTTCAAATGGTTCTATTACATTAATTAGTACAATGATGAAATACCAGTTAGATGGTCCCATTAGAAAAGTAGAATACGCGTGGCAACCACCACATGTTTTTTAATAACCAATTGACAGAAATCGTAAAAAACACATGGCGGCCACTAGGGGTTCTTTCAATTTGTAATTGATGAAAATGCCTAACGGCCACCAAACTTTTCTAGTTCACCAACCAAAAAAAAGGTTTGGTGGCTACCAAGTGTTTTTTAGATCAATGTTTTTTTTTAATTGCCTGACGGCCACCAAACATTTCCTAGATTAAATATTGAAGAAAATGCTTAGCAACCGCCAAGGGTTTTCTAGATCAAAAATGATAGAAAACACTTAACACAAAACATTTTTTAGATCAAAAATGGTAGAAAACACTTGACCACCAAAGGTTTTTTGGATCAAAGTGTTTTTTGGATTGAAAATGGTAAAAAACACATGGCCGCCAGGCGTTTTCTAGATCGAAAATGGTAGAAAATGCTTAACAACCGCCATGCATTTTCTTGATCAATAATCTTAAAAAACACCTTGCAGCCGCCAAACATTTTTTGAATCAAAAATCGTAGAAAATGTTTGGCAGCCACCAAAGGTTTTTTGAATTGAAAATCATAGAAAACGCTTGGTGGCCGCTAAGCATTTTTTGGATCAAAGAAAAGTGAGAATCTCAAAAAATGATTAGCGACCACCAAGCATTTTCTCGATACATAATTGAAGATAAGCACAAGAAATGCTTGGAAGTCACCAGGTGATTTCTACAATTCCTTCTAATTGGAAATCTAAAAATTTTTAACGACCGCCATGCGTATTCTATGATTATGAAAATGGCTATCTAGAAAATGATAAGCATTTTTTAGATGGCCCCTATGTAGTGATCTAAAAATCATTTTCTAGGCCGAAGTAATTGTGTGAAATCTAATGTATTTAATATAATATTCCCGAAATTTCTTCGTAGTTGATTGGATGAAATGCAGTTTTTTAAATTTTAATATTGTCAAAAAAATTCAGTAATTGGTCGACATTCAATAAAATAAAATCTCTTCCTAGTGGAATGGGTGGTGCGTTGAAAGGTTTGTCATTTCTGTTCAATTTTGTGTTCTAAGGTAATAACAATCCTCCATTAACTTTGTGAACGTTGAGTGTTTGGCAAGTAAATTATATTTAAGAACCATGAACACATGATCGTAAATATGTATGATGGTGACACAATTTCTATTTAGGATCCAAACAAGGATGGTAGGTTTCAAATTAAAGTAAGAGAGTGCAAAGATCCATCGTTGGTTTTGATCTATGATGCTAATGGAGTGGAGAATTATATAATTGTCACCATCATATCCATGGTTGAGGCGTTTGAGTAGCAAATATTCTTTCACCTAACTCCAACTACATGATATTGTGGATCTTTGGTGGGAAATGATTACTTTTGGCATGCAAGGAATGTTCCCATGCTGGAAGAATAACTTATATTTCTATTAGAGGAAGGCATTCAAGAGGAAGGTTTTAGAAGTTTGTGAAAAAGAAGAGTGTATTATAGAGATCATGCTCTCTTTTCATCCTTACGATATGAAGGATTTGACATTAATGAAAAAATGAACAATACGATGGATGGCACTTTTGAAGATGAGTCTAATGGATACATGTGTAATATTTCTAATGATGCCAATTGTGATGGCACTTTGAGAAAAACTTTTTCAAATTCTATGACTAAAGGCACAAATGAGGAAGGAAATGGTGAAGAAGAACAAGACCAAGGTGATAATGAAAATGGAAGAAGGAACTCCTACATCCTATCAAAAGGTAGCTTTAGTTTGCTTAGCAAGGTGCAGAATGTGAGCTTATGGATGATGTTAGGTTGTTTGTTGCAAGTGGCCATGTAATAGCTTGTGACCCAAAGGAAACATTTCTTGATAATCAATTTAGTGAGTTTCATGTCAAAGTGAGTATTTTGTATTGCCCAAATAATATTTCAGTGATTATGACAATTTGGAAATGGTTGTTGGTGCAAACCATTGTGGATGCGTAATCTTTAAGAAAACTTCTCAAATCTTACAATGAAAGCAACATTCTAACTATTGATGACAAAGGAGAAATCAATGTAAGGAAAAATATATATACTTTTAGAAGAGGAAGTGAAATGTTGGACATTTTGATCGTTTAATGTCAAGGATTGAAAAATTATTTTCCCAAAAGTTCGTTTAGATGTGAGTCCTACGTTCCATTGCGCACGAAATTGTTGTCAACACATTCTTCATGAAAAGACGACATTGTTGAAAAAAAAGTTTTGGGGTCTATCCTTTGAGGAATACAGAATGTATGGCATGGATATTCTAAGAAGGTTGCATGTGAGAGGAAACATGAAGCAACGAAGGTTTATGACAATTTAAGAAATAAACATATGTGAAATGACATGGTATAAGATCATTGGTTTATTGAGATCTACATGTTATACAAAGCATATTCCAAACAAGGATGTAGATTTTTACCTCACAATACCAAAGGCTTGCATAAACTTTGAACTCCAACCAAGCAAGCGAAGTCAAATGTTCAATTGTTGATTGACTTAAGTGTTAACACAATGCCACATCAATTTTTTTTAAATGGTAGATAGGATATTTGATGGCTGTTACTTGATACGTGGAAAATCCTTCGAGAGCAAAATGATAGTGTATACAATTAAGAGAAACATGCAAATATGATGTATTTTTTTGGGTTTAATTTTCAATGTTTAAAATTGTGATGTGTTTTGTGATTTGATCACTTTTTTGAATTACATTATTGTAGATCAATAAGGAGTTAAGCATTAGAAATATTTTGCAATTTGCGATGAATAGGTTGAGGAAAATACACCAACTCAATGTTGATGTAAGAAAGAAAGGCTCTATTTTTGCAAAGTGTACTTTGTGTGAGTCATTGAAGGATTTAATATCAAAATTGGGAAGGAACAACGATGATGCAAAAGAATACGAATTGAAGTTGAAAAAACACCACTTGCATCAAGAGTTGTGCAAAAGCTTGTCCCATACTTGGACATCCAAATCTATATGGTCCAAAGATGAGTTCTTATGCATTATCCATGACAAAATGGATCATGCAAAAACTACATTCTCAAGGTTGCAAGTGGCGAAGAAAATGATTTGGGGGCTTGGACAATTGCCCATTATGTTGACAAGTATGATAGCTCATGGTCATGGTGATGAGAGATATGCACAATATTCTAATGAGTTGTGGCCTAATGATCCCAATTTTACAATTAGGTCATTGTTGCCGCTTCTTCAAACTTTGAAAAAAGCTTTAACTTGTGAATCCAAAATGTTGTTTGAGCACCTTCCCCAAAAAAAGTTATTCGCATGTCTTTTACAAAACAAATCTCGCTATACCATTGAATTAAAAACACCAAGTGAAAGTGTGGGCCCCAAACCATTGCCAATTTTTTTTTTGCTTCAAATGATAATTGTGTGAAGGATAATACGAATAGGTATTTGTTAACATTTTTGACATTGTTGACAACGAAGGAAGTGTTTGAGGAAGTTAAACTAGGATTCCTTGTGGTTGGTCATACACATGAAGATATCGATGGATGCTTTGGATATTTGTCCAAAAAGTTGAAAGAGTAGAACAATTCTGTTTTGGCAGATTTGATGAAAGCTTTCATGGTCTTACAAGAGAGACCTTCCATTTTGTAGTTGATTCAAAAAATTCCAGGTGAAAGGTGCCTTGGGGGCCAAGACAAGATGCCTTGGGACCATGACAAAAATAAACCCTTGGTTGCATTGGCCCAAAGATGGGTGCCTTGACGCCCCTTTAGTTTACTTGGGGCCTAGGACAAGCATCCTACTGTCTATGAAAAATGATTAAAAACCTTTTGACGGCTAGAACAAGGCAGTTTGGGTTTTAGGACACTACACAACATGGGCCCATGACAAAATGGAATGGACCCTAAATTATTTAAGGGCTAGGAGAAGGTGGCCCAAGATTTAGGACACAACAACATGGGGCTTAACATAGAATGATCCTAGGTTGCTAAGGGTTGGGATACGATAGCCCAAGGTTTAAAACATTATGGCCATGGGTGGCATGGTGCTCAAACCAAATACCCTTTGACTACTCGGGGGCCTGGACATGGTGGCATAACGCCCATTGTAAAACATGCCTAAGGTATCGAACATGTCCCTAGACTACAAGCCACAAAAATATTCTATGACCTATCCCAAGCTTAAGCCAAAATTCAAAATGTTACCATGCCTTCACAAATGATCTTTTTGAATGTCAAATATGCTCATATAAAAAATATGGATTAAAATTATAATCTTGTTCCCGTTATGTGTTCCCAAAGACCCTAGGTAGTTAGGGACCCAAGATAAATTAATATGGGGCACAAGACAAAAGTTTGACAAGGTATCTTTCATGTCAAAGGGACATAGCCAAGAGAATCTCTCATGATTTGCCCCTAGGCTAGAGCCAAAACTCTCATTTTTAATCTTCTTACATACATGGCCTTTTTGGAATTTCATGATGATGGCTTGTCCAACACCACCATAATCTTTTGTGAACATTTCCTATTAGTCCAACCCCACATGTTCACTCTTTTATTCTTGCTAATTAGTTTTAGGTCCACCACCCCATCAACAAAGTTATCCAATCTAACTAGTTGCAATCCAAAGGAGCTTGGTTTTTGTGATATATACACAAGTGATGAAAAATGAGAGGGAAAGAGGAAAGGGGTAGGAAGGGGACTGGAGAGATATAGAACATATTTTTATAACAAGGGAACTTAAAGGGGGAATTTAGAAACCCCTTGTTGTGAAGGATCATTGGACAAACCAACGAGATTTTAGCTCATAACTTTTTTGGAAATTGTTCAGACCTTACCCTGGGGGTTGGTAGCAAGGATAGGACTATGTTTTTTTACCATTGTAGATGTTTAAGAATAATATTTTGTTTATTTAATTTTTTTGTTTCTTTACAATCTATAAATTATAAGGTATAATTATATTTAGTTATATATTTTTTGAATTGACACTATATAACCTTGGATTAATCCATACCTTTTCCCATCCACAGGGTTCTAGTGTGTATTTTTCTCCCTTTCAAGGTGAGGGAATGGCAAACACTCATGAAAAGGAAAAATGCACATAGGAAGGATTATCTAAGCACACAATTCCCATCCAAAATTTGAAGTTCAAATCTATAACTAACCATAGTCCACACCTAGCAACTTTTACTACAAACATTTCTTAGTCAAAAATTTGTCTACCAACCTATGATATCCTTCTGAACATTGTGTTTGTGCAATTATCAACTTATTATGACCATGTCTCAGGAATTGGGTAAACCCAAGGTTGTACCATGGTAAAACCCTAGGCCCATTTATTGAATTAATATTGATTAATATTGCACAACTCTTTGAGTTTTTAAAGAAATGTCAGTTCCAATTCTTTGAATATTTTAAAATCCAATAATCATCGATTCTAGTTTTTTGAAAAAATATCAAAATCAAATAACCATTGGTTTTGGCTACTATTTCAAAATTTTCAAAGAACAATTGATTTTCATGAAAGAATTTATGCAAAAAAACTGATGAAACTTTGGAAAGTTCCTTGATTTTTTTAAATTTCAAGAACCATGGTTAAGGTATTAAAATTGGTTATTTGAAAAATATTGTGAACCAATGAGTAAGTGGGTATATACCCAATTGATAACCATTAAGTATCCATCATTCATTTTGAAAACTACTAAAAACTAATATAGACCTCCTTCCAAGATTGAATCGAGGTCTCTAGGTCTAAATTTGACATTTCTCAATCTAAATATAGACAATGAGGGGCCTCATTCAAAAAGGTTAAAGTACCATTTTGGGTTTACTTGATGGGCCAATGTCTAATCTTTTAGCAACCCACATTTCATTATTGGATGCTTGTTGTGCCATAATGTTGTGGTCCTAGCTTGCCTTGCACAATTGCACCCCTTTATTCACCATAAGAGTAATTTAGCTTTGAAGAATGCATCATTGAATTTGGATATACATTTTTGCAAGCATATACACCAATCTATTAAGGAAGGTTGTTTGTTTGTCACCTTGGGATCTTCCAAACCATGAAAAGTAGTTTCATAATTTTTAAAGTTTAAACATACAGTGCAAGAGTTATTGAATGATGATTGTTTTGCAATTGAAATTTTAATAAATCAAAACCAAAAAAATTTAGAGAAATTGAGGCGCATTATCAAGTTCATGCTTAAGATTGAACAATTGTGAAACATTGAAAATTGGCAAGTCGAGAAATCATTTGTTAAAATTATTTACAACTAATTTCACATATTTTCCAATAATTGTTTTCATCTTCTCTAATGAGTAAAATAAGTAAAATATGTATGTGTGGTGCTTGTAATGCATCATATTATAATCTTTTTTTTTCCATTTAAAAAACCCTTAGCAAAAGAAATAGTTATGAAAATGTCAAGGTCCTTGGTGCCATGTGCAAAGTTATTGGGATTTTCAAGATTATTTTTCAACACAATACTAGTTGCCTCCAAAGAGGAACCAATGGTAAAAATGTCAACCATGTCCTTATGAAATAATTGATTGAGTTCATTCAACCCAATCAACAAATGTACCATTAGATGTAACATAAATTGGAATGGATATGAGGTTGTTTAGATATATCAATATGACTAAATTGAAATTTTAAATGAATCAAAATTTGCAAGCATATAGTATAAGGTGCATTCCAAAACCTATATGTGAAATAATCATCTCGTTATAATGAAATTCCAAGATGATCAAAGGTGTGTCATCAAATGCCAATTCCACGAGTCATTTCAATTCCTACAATGTATGTTGTTATGTCTAACCCACCCATTACTCAAATTAAAACCAGAAATTGATTGGTACCCTTCCATGTTTTGTTCGAACAAGTTTTTTCAATTGTCATTTTTTGTTTGGTTACATTTCTCCAATCTTAATTTCACTTTTGGTTGTTATTTCAACTTTCAAATTTTGATCAATGTTATTAGCAATTATGAGAACTACACCAAGAATGAAGGTTTTTATTTTTGGGGGTTAAGTTTTGCATACAAAAATCTACTTTGAAAATATACCAAATGGTTATTAAGTTGGGCATTTCAAAGCCAACACGTGGTAACAAAATAACTAGGGAAATTGATAACCAAGTTTATCATTTAAACAATAATGTGATAATATAGTTGGGTTTCAAAAAAAAATCAAAATCAAGTTATTTGATCCCCTATGTCAAACCAAGAAAAAATTCATGCCTATGAAAACTTCCCCTTTTCCCAACTTTCCCCCCTTTATGTTATGAAAAAAAAAACAAAAACATTTGCTAACATTGGAACTTGTCACACCCTTAAGTTCGTCTTAAGATATTGGGAATAAACCTTTAAGTTGATGGTAATGTTTCAAAAAGGGGAAAAATAAGGAAAACTTTGGGGGGCATGCTCCCTAGCTCCTTGCATTTAGAAAATATCTAAAATGGGATTAGGACAATGTGATAATCATAAGAATATCATGGACAAGTCACTTCCTCAAACCAAGCAATCTAAGTGGTTAATGCAAATGGAATTGATTTTTAGTCACAAACTTGTTTCAAACTCATTACACTCACATGACCCATATTTGGAAAGAAACCACCACCCTTCCTCCTTATAAATACATTTTTTGATTAGTGGTGAAGGTTGCATCAAAATGATTAAAATCCTTGCAACTCCCAAATGTAATTCCAAAATTCTCAAATTATAAATCACATAATTTTATGGGGTCACAAAATTTCCATATGAATTTGGATCCAAAAATTTCACATTACAAAATTGTAATTTTTGACAAGATCTTTCCAATGCTATGTTGCACACCTCAATCAAAGGTCATCGATCCATGTTCCTAGGTTTTAATGGTCAAAAATCAAATCGTGAATTTGATTCATGACCTTTCTTTTGGCCATAACTTTCAACTAAAAATTCCAAATATTGCAAAGTGCGAATCCACTTTTGATATTTACACTTCAAGACCTTTATAATAATGTATTGGGGATTTAATTTCATTATTACAAAAATGGGGTGTAGTTCACTAGCCTAAATCATTATGGGACTTTAAAAGTGAAATAAGTTCATTACACTTTAATGATTTCACCTTGGTTAAAATTATTTCCTTATAATATCATTATGTAAACATCATGTTTCACTACTAGTTAACATGATTCATTATTATAATTTACTATGGCAAATAGGTTTATTTCTATGTTGTTTTAAATACTCTATATATGTCATTTTATGATATACCCTATATTATTTTAGGTTACCTTAATTATTTTAATTTATACCCTATGTTATTATAAATTATTATAAATTATTATATGTTATTCTACCTTAAGGTATCTTAACTAGTATATTATAAGCTTTTAAATTATTTGAAATTAAATGATTAAATTAACCTTAAGCTATACCTTATGTTATTTTATTTTAAGTTAATATATGTTATTTCAAGTTATACTTTAAGTTATTATAATTAATTTTATCATAAGTATAATAATTTAAAATAATATATAATGACCTAAGGTAAAATAACCTAAAATAACTAATAATACTTATGATAATATAACTTATAATATCTAACAATAGCTTATAATAAAATAATCACCATTGTAATATAACATAAAATAACTAACAATAATTTATAATACAATAGCCATCAATAGTCATAATATAACCTAAAACAACCAACAATCATCACTAATAGAATAACGACCAATAGCCATTAATAATCACCAATAAAATAATTACTAATAACCATTAATAAACACCAATATCCCCAATAAAAAAATAACCAATAACCATCAATAACCATATATTAGAATTATTTAGAATTACCAAAAATAATATAGGGTGAAAAAATCTACAATAGACAAAGTAACTTAAGGTAAAATAGCCTATAATATCTTATAATTGTCAATAATAACATAATGTGAAATAACCTTCAATACCAAAAATAATCAACAATAACCTCACATAGTCAAAAATAACTTAAGATGAAATATCTTAGAATAACCAAAAATAATTTATAATAGTTGCAAGTAGTTTAAAATGAAATAACCTATAATAGCCAAAAATAACTTACAATGGCCGAAAATAGCATAAGGTGAAATACGTTAAAATAACTAAAAATAATTTAGAATAACCAAAAATAACTTAAGGTGAAATCGTTTAAATTAATGAAAAGTAGCCCTATGATAATTGAAAGTAGCATAACATAAGTAGTATTATTATATTAACAAAAATCTTATCCATTTATTAAACATTTTATTTTTAAAAAAAATGGTCATTGAAGTGTTATTGAATAGTGATATTAAAAAATAAATTATTCAAATGATTTTACATTTTCAAAAGGAAATAGATTTAATTATGTACATTATTTTTAAACAAATTAAAAGTAAATTCAAATCATTTCATTTTGACAAATTTTTAATAAGATAGGAATTTTCAAATTTTTTGTTTTTGTAATGTTTAAAATGAAATATTTGATAAATAGAATGCAACGTAACATATTATCACAACAAGTGGGGTGACTTGATGGTTAGGAATGTTTACCTCCATTTTAGAAGTTAAAGGATCAAACTTCACAAGTGGTGTGTGTGATCAACAATGGTAAGTTGATCAAATATTTTCCTATCTAATTCCCTAAAGTAGGTGCCTAGGTTGATTACGTGACTACCTACTTAGGTTATGTAGTGACACATGTTAATAATTCATAGGTTGAAAATTATGAAATTATCAATAATATTATATATTAAATAATTTAAATTTAATTGATTTCCATGCTACTTAATTAATTAACTAGCATGTGAATGGCTTGATAAATTTGTATTTCACTTTAGAGTAACCTTGTTTCACTAAGTACTAATGAACCAATTCATTGTCTATAGAAACTAATCTATGTTCACTAGGGGGTTAACTAGTTCACCACGGTAAAAATGTCCAAATTCACTTAAAATCTAGTGAAACTTAGAATGAACTAGGACACATTTTGGTGTAATGTTTATTATTTACGTTTTTATCTCAAAGATTCAAAACCCTTTGAAACTCCAACTTTGAAAATGATTTTCATTTTAAAATGTTTGGGGTTCATTTCCATCCCACATTTGTGCAAGTGTGCATGAATCCTAGGATGTTTTTCCTTGGGTTATCAATATTTGTTGGGTCCTAAAAGGTTATATTAAATGGGTTTGAAACCAATTGTTCAGAAACCATAATATTAAAATAAAAATAAAAATCATAATCATTTGTAACAAACCTCGAGAATGAAAATAAAAACACAAGGAAAGGTGTTACAAGGCTTGTAATTGTTGTTGTAGCCCTACATGTTGCTTATCACTTACCACCTACCTTGCTACAGGCCAACAAAGGTAGTGAAAATGATTTAAGATCATGAATAGGGGCATTGTAATGGATATTACTTTCATTACTTCATGTAGGTTACCACCTACCATCCTATTCATCTACAACAACAATGGTTGTTTTTTCAATCATGAAATTTTTTTGTAGGAAATATGAAATCATTGTTGCAATAATGAATTATATCAGTTACTATATGTTTTTCTTTATAAAATTAAAAATGTACGTTTTGAGATATATAGATTTTGTTGTAAAGTTGCTATAGTATAAAAGTTATATAAAATTAATATTTATCAAAAGGCCATATGTAAATTACATTGTTTGGATCACGTGATTAATATTTTCTTATATGACATCCACAATAGGCTTTTGTGTGTTGAATTTTTTGGGAAGTTCTAATCTATTATTTTTGGTCCACCTTGAATGCATGTACCACCAAATGAAGTTTTTGGGTTGCATCCAAATAACCAATAGATGTATGATAATTTTTGCAAATTCAAACACCCCCATATTAAATGAGCTTTTGGAGTGCATTCGAATGGTCAATAGACATACTGTAACCGAACATGGGGTGACCAAACAACGTTGCTATTCTGATTCTGATCCTGATTTTGTTTACACCATCGCTTGGTTGGCGGCACATTACTTCTCATCACTAAGATGCTGCATGGCGACTGCGCTAGTTTGATCATGGAGGCTCACCACATTTGAAGATGACGGCACAGAATTATGGCAAAGGAGGTGCTGGCATTGATGGTTTGAAGCAATTGGAATGCAGGACGGCAATTCAAAGAGCAGGTGGCTAAACATTGAAAGGGGGATCTTGGAAGTTGGAAGAGGACGGCAGCAATTGAGGTCGGGTCCAAAGAGTTTGGAGAGGTAGAACAGGCTAGGCAGTTCAAGAATTGTACAGAGAGGAAGTAGAGACAGGAAGGAAAGGAACAGAGAAGAGGAGAGAGACCTTGGAGAATGAGCAGGAGCTTAGGAGAGTGCTAGTTACTGATTTTTCTTCCACTGCGTTGGTGACTAGAGAATGGCTAGTTCCTGAGTATGGTGAGAGTCAGATCGTGAGTGAGGATCGAAGTTGTAGACCAGGAAGGCTTGGGAAATGCATAGGATAGGCAGCTCAAGTGGTTTGCTTTTGGGGGAAGCTCGGTCGTAGACAGAATAGTTGTCAGACCACTTGATCAACGTTCTGCGAAAGTGGATGCTTGTGTTGGCGAGGACCTTATGTGAAATCTGAATTATGAATTTTTATCCTGGAAGTTCTGAATAGGAAGTGTGTCTGCAGAGGTTCGGGCGAGTTTGTTGTGCTCCAATAATGAATCTCTCGTTTGATCTGGATCAGTGATGTTTGTTAATGCTGTTCCTTTGATGTGTGTGTACCTGATGTTCATTCTGTCAGAAGCAAGCAGAGCTAGAAGGGTCTGGTTGTTGGTTGGTCCCTCTCTTTTTGGTGACAGGTAGGTCTTACCTACCTACCTAGGTACATAAGTAAGTAGAAAGGTAAATTGGTAGATGAACAAAAAAGTAGCCATGTAAATATTTTTATTTTATTTTATGTTTTGCCTTTAAGGTTAAGCTTTTTCAATTCATCCCAAATTAAAACATGTATTAGTATTATTTTAATTAGACTAATCAATTCATATTAAGGTTAATAATTTAATCAGATTAATTAGTTCATAATAAATAAGCAAAGAAAATATTAATTAATTATCCATTTATTGAAACACTAAAAATTAAATATGAATTTGGGTAGAAAACATAGTTATCAAATAATTAATTATTTGAATAAATCAACAAATCAATTGTTTGAATTATATTGATTAGTTCATATTAATTATAATTAATTAATTAATTTGAAATAATGAATAAGTTATTGAAAAAAATAATTATTAAATATTAAAGATAAATATGAATTTGTTTAGTTATTAACTTATTAACAATTGAATAACATTCACAAAATAGTGGAAAAATAATATTACTATAATTAGCAATATAGTGATGTTAATATAGTCACACATCTAGGTGCATGTGTCATATTTAATGGGTGGTGGAAATGCATACATGTGGCATGACCATATGTGTTGATGTTATACATTAGTTGTAACATAGTTGTTGATTGGGTACTACATTTACATCAATTGAAATGTAGTTATCACACAATTAAAATGCAACTCACAAAAAAGTCAAATATGATTTTCTACATCCATATGTACAATGTGTTAATTACATTATATAGTTGTCTCATTTGAAAAAAAGTTACAAGTAGAATACAACTCCTTGATTTTCTAACGTGGCATTTTACTTATTAATTGCCTATATTTTCATGCTTTAGTTTTAATGTATATTAGTTGTTTTGGAGTTTTAATTGCAAGGCAATGTGGTTTCAATGAAGAAGATTTCTCATAATGAGTTGGGAAATGGGAAAAGGTCAAGAAACTTGAGATTCAATCATTGAGCCATGTGGGACAAATTGATGTTAACAAAATAGTGTTATGGAGCAAAAGAAAATGTATATTAAGTCTAGCTGATTATTGCCTTGAACCTTATTGGGAGCACAATGAATAGTAGGACTTTGACTTGTTGAGACATACTACAAAAGGAGAGTTTGAGAGGAGATACAATTTGATAGGAGGTAGAGATGAGCGATAGGACTTTGGTTGTTAACATTGGGTGAAGTTATAAAATGCATTAACAATGATTATGGGGTTTAAGATTTCAAGTGGCCCAAATAACATTTTAAAAACATATCTTTGACCAAACTTTTAGATCACTATCAATGGATTATAACATTTATGTGGTGGTGTATTTAATATAGATTGTTGATTGTTTGGTGTAAGAAAAATTGATTTACATCCATTAGATGTGTTATGTCATTTATTAATGTATAACTTTTTGAATGGTGGAAAAACCCTATAAATTTATGAAGCATGGTGTTTTGAGAATATAAAAAAGGACCATGTGTTTTACTGATTACTATGACAACATAATACTTTGAGCATTTAGTTGAAAACAAATGACCATTTTTGGTGTCATGATTGATAGTTTTATTTTTTTAGCCGCTTGGTTTTTTAAACTACTTACAAATTTGATATTCATTCCTTGCATTCATGAGTTTCTTGAAGATACTAGGATGAAACTTAAAGTTGTCAAAAAAATTTAAATGTGTTAGGGATGTCCATAAACCACATCTACTTTTATTTGTCACTTGAGGCCTAACTTGCATTTTGTTATCATCAATCAAGGCAAATTATGATCAATGGTTGGATCTTTTGCATTGAAACTTTCAGAAATTCAACATCATGTGCATTACTTTTTTGAACACTCAAAAATATTAACGACCCTTCAATGTTGGAAATTACAATAATGTAGTTCACAAAATACTAATGTTTTTTCATTATTGAAAATATATAGGTTAGATCCTTCCTTCCAAAATGTTGATTCCATCTACACAAAAGTGAATTGGCCAAAAATTTAACTCCAATTATTTGACACACATTATTAAAGAAGACACCAACATATTAGAAAATTTAGTCAAGAATTTCCCCATAGTTTTTCATTGGAATGACCAACCTAAAGCATAATTTAATCATCACAATGAGAATAGAGGTACTCATAAAATAATCCTCATTTTGGGCATTTGTTATGATGTGTAATGTCGTGACGTTCGATGTCGTAAAGGTGTAAATCCATAGTAAACTCTACTGAACAAAAAGACTAAAACCAATCAAAGGTAGAAACTAATCAACCAAAAAGAGATGCATGCACATATATATACAATGCATAAAAGGAGGCTGAGATGAAATTATCATGTATCATTAAATTGAATTGAAAAGAAGGAAAGAAAATGTAGTGTATGTAAATGGTGGTTGTGTAATAGTCACCATGAGCATCTAGAAATCTAGTTTGACTATGGAGGAAACTTTCCCTGACAAAGGAATTCTAAAGAAATTAACAAGAAAAGGGAAAAGCTTGGCTTTTTATATAGTCATCAACAAAGTTGAAACCCTAAACAAGCCATAACCCTAAAACACATAATAGCGTACAGTAATTTAAGAACGTACATTAACCTTAAAGGCATGATTAGCATGCCCATAACCGGTCGTCATGCATGAAGCCATGCATACGGGCATGATAGTTGTCATGATGTGTAGTGTCCTGACGTTCGGTGTTGTAAGGGTGTAATTCCATAGTAAACTTTACTAAACAAAAAGGCTAAAACCAGTCAAAGGTAGAAATCAATCAACCAAAAAAAATGCGCGCACATATATACAATGCACAAGAAGAAGCTGAGATGAAATTCTCATGTATCCCCCCCAGACGTGAGTTGGGAAAAGCATGGCATGGTATGAATAGAAATCAAGGTGTTGCAAGAGAACATGATGAATAATACCAAATGTTGACGGAAATTTAAGTGAGCTCCAACTTGAGGCATAATAGATGGTATCCACCATTACAATTATCGCAAAACAACATCTAATCAGCATCATCTATCCTCTGACATACCTGACATGGATAGTCAAGTGGAGGAATCCAAGTTGACGTGATGATGGTAGGATCCAAGTTCAATAGGTGGCAAGGCGCACAAATTTTGGAGTGATCTCGAATTGTGTGTCCGTCTGTTCCTTGCAACTCCAACACACCTAAAGGCTTGATCACCTTAATCCTCAAGATAGTGCAATTGGAAGAAGTGTTTAGAGTATCATTAGGTTGCCATTAAAGATACACAAAATCACTAACACCAAATTGTCTCACCTTAGGTTTGTAACTACCACCTCGTGTGTGTGCATACCATAAGGTGTTTCGATGTTCTACAATGGACAAGTTTTCCATGGCCATGGGCATAACCCTCCTAAATAGAGCAGCCCTTTCTACGATGACCCTAGCCCAAGTGGTTGGGGAGTTCAAGTCCATAACTTGGTCCATTTGAACAACAATGGAAGAGGGTGGAATGGGAAGTTTCCCAAAAAGTAAAAAGTAAGGAGTGAAATGAAACAAAGAGGTGTGTTTAAACATCCTATAACCCATGGTGATGTAAGGTAGGGGTGGGTCCCAATCCTCTTTGTTCCCAGTGAAGCAAATCTTCCGAAGTCCTTTCTTGCATGTTTGAACCATCCTTTCTTCAAGGCCATCAGCTTGGGGATGATCCCTTGAAGTCCGACGATGGTCAATGAGAGCATGATCAAGTAGGTCTTGGAATTCTCCTCTAAATTCTGATCCTTGATTAGTAAGGCACTCAGCATAAGCCCCAAACCTACTTAGGACCTATTGTAAGAAAGCCTGGCTAGTGTTGTGTGATGACTTATTTGACAACGTAACAAGCTTGACCCATTTTGAAAAATGTCATAATCATGATGTAGACATTACCCCTGGAAGTTTGTGGTAATTTTCCAACTAAATCACATGACCAACAATAAAACATGCCTTAAATAGGGAGTGGAGAAAACATGAGCTGTCGAGAGGAAGTTTTCACTCAATCACATTGTTCACACCTAACAATGACATCTCGGACTTGAACATACATACCTCTCCAATGGTAATGAGGAACGAAAAGGCTATAAGTATGTTTAACTCCAAAGTATCCAAGCTCTGAGTGTACCTTTTAAATAAGACCGGGCTGTTCATGTGGTGGAGGAACCACTCTGTTACCCTATGGTAAACATCAGATGAAGTGATTATCCCTCCGTGAATAGCGTTTGGACCACTGTTGTATGTGATCCCAATGATTTGATGTAACTTGGGGAGGGTATTCCCCATGCTAAAGAAACCTCAGAGTGTCCAAGTCCTCCCATATATCCACAATGGGGTGCTCAACCATGTTACATTGCAGTAGTGCAAGATAACTAGATGCATAAGATACATGTATTGTTAGAATTTGGTCGAAGTCTTGTCTAGCTTTTGGAAAATTTTCAAAGGTAGGGAAGGGTCTCCGTGACATGGTATCTGCGTTCTAATGTGTAATACCAAGTCAGTGAATAACCTTGAACTCATACTCCTAAAATATAAACGCCCAATGAGCTAACTTACTAATAAGCTTATCATTGGTCATCAACCACTTGATAAGTTGGTGGTCTGTATACAAAATGAACTTGGTGCCGTAAAGATAAGGCCTGAAATTTATGACGGCTCATACAATAACAAAACACTCCCCTTCGTATGAAGAGTAGTTGCTCTCAACCTTGTTGTTGCTTTGAGATGCAAAGGCGATAACATATTTTTTGCCTTCCACATCAAGTTGGCCAATAATAGCACCAATACCAAAAGCACTCCAGTTATTGTGTAGAATAATAACCTTGTTAAAATCAAGTCTTCTTAGAATGGGGAACTCTGAAGCTTTTCCTTAAGTGTGTTGAAAGTTTTTTGAGCCTCTTCACTCCATGTCCAAGCAACATCCTTCTTTAACAATGCATAAAGAGAATGAGCAACAATACTGAAGTCTTAGACATCAATCCTATAGTAATTACAAAGTCTAATGAAGCTCCTCAAAATGTGAACATTAGTAGGATTGGGCATCTCCAAAATGGCTACTACTTTGGCCCAATGAGCCATGATACCATTTGACAAAATTCTGTGTCCAAGGTAGACTACTGAAGTGACAACAAACTCACACTTTTTAGGATGGATTTTCATATTAACTTCATGGAGCCTCATGAATAACTCTTCAAGATGAGCCAAGTGTTGCAGGAGTCCCTTGCTATGCACTAGGACGTCATCCATGTAGCACTTCAAGAAATCTGCCCCTACGAGAACTTAGTCCATAGTTCATTAAAAGAAAATAAGTGCATTCTTTAATCCAAAAAACATCACAGCCATTCCCACAACTTGTTACTTCCATGGAATGTCATTTTCTTGCGATCTTTTGTAGTAGGCACAATTTGGTTGAAGCCTTGCTTTAGATCCATAATTATGAAAATGTTTGAGTCTCCAATGTTATCAAACAATTCTTCATGAATGGGCATGGGGTACTTGTCTTAAGGTGTAACTAGGTTCAAAGGCCTATAATCCTCGCACATCCTTTTCTTAGTCCATAATCTAGCTGAATCCATCTTTGGTAGCATTACTGTAGTAGTTGTGAAATCAGAACTTGATGGCTAAATGAGACCAGCCTCATGGAGTTCTTTGCATCTTTCATCTACCAATTTCCACTCATGTTTACTCAACCTATGCCTCTTTCGATAGATGGGCATTTCATCTATAAGGTCTATAAAAAACTACATGGTCTTACACCTACCTAAGTCTTTCATTGAGAATGCGAACACATTTTCATACTTAATTAGCAAGTTTGTGATGTGGTCTCTCTTTTTCTTGGTGGGCTGGTTCCCCATAACGAAAGGGTAGTTGGAAACGCATGGAATGGAGTTGGAAAGTGTGTTTGAAGAACGTGATGTATTTGGTTCTCCACTATCTAACTGCATAGATTCGTAAAAGGTTGTAACTGTTTCTCTAAAAATTGATTTACCTTTAGGTGTATCATAAATAACTTGAGTCAAATTACATGGTACCTCCTCCCCCCCAACATTAAAAGTGAAATGTAGAGTGTTGAAGATAAGCAAGTGTACTTGGTTGGGGTGCCATGTAGTCGCATCGCTAGAATTGCAAGTTGATTGAATTAGTGCTGGTGTTGTGTACATTTGAAAAAGTACACAAGTTATCAACAACCATGTAAGGGAGTTTAGGTCCATGCTTCTCCCTAGTAGATCGTTATGCTCCAATTTAGTCACTTTAGTGTGATTAGTAGTGCCAATTTAGAACCCCATAGCCCTTTCTCTTTCTTATGGGCTTGGTTCATTTCAAGTGGCTAAAGCATGACAATACACCAAGCTTGGTCCATCTCCCTAAAAGGCGTGTGCTCTTGGGAAGGAGACAAAGGTGGGAAAAACACCTCTTGGTTTTCCTATTGTGTTTGCAAGAAACCAAGGAGTTTATTTTGCCTTGTAACTAGTTAGTAGGAGCTCTGATCATCCAATATGTGAGAAACCTATAGGTTGGGGTCTTTGACGGTGTATCTTAGAGCTAACTACAGAACTAAGAGTGAGGCAAGGTTGGTCCACTAGTTACGCAACCGGTGCAGATAGGAACCGCATTGGGCCACATCCAATAAGAGCGGCTCTCCAAGGTAATGTTTTACCAACGTGTACTATTCCTAGACTTTCTCCGTTTGGTCAAGTTAAGAAGGGGTGTTCTCAATTACATAACCAAACATAAGAGAAATGGATTGAGCCCAGGTGATCAATTGTATTATGTCCGTGAAGAGACCAGATCTTCTATCACTCAAGCCTTTTCCAAATCTAGCCATTGAAAATCCTTGACACTCCCAACCTGAAATGATGAGGTCCACAGGGCCAAGTAATTTCATGTGTTTCTTCTGAATTAGTTGTATGTTATAGTGCAAGAAAGTGAAACTGGCCTTCCATGCGGTGATTACAAATTGTTGTGGAAATTTGGCTATGAGCTCCATCATTCTCGATGCCACCACTTGCCTTGCAATAGGATCAATGTCTACGTAGAAATACTTTTGAACCACCATTCTTGATTGTAGTAGGGCTTTGAGACCTATACCAATACCACCAAAGAACTCTAGTAATGTAATCCTCTCCATAGACGGTGCCTAGGTGATTAGCTAACAAAGTATTGGCTTAATCGATTCGCCATGGCTCTCCATGTTCTCAAAACTAGATAGAGTTTTAACCAAGGGCTTGTGAGCTGCTTTGAACCTTTGCAAAACCTCTAGTCCATGTTGAATGTCAGAGGAACCACCTTTAAGCTTTCAGTAGTTTGGGTGTAAGCTGTTTCCTCTTCATCTCTCTCTATCCATTTGTGGTTAGTTTATTGGATGTAGGAAATAATATGTGCTTCCTTGAGCATACAATGATGAGCCATAGGACTATGGTTCCCATGTAAATCAAGGGATATGTATCCCACGTGGTGGCCATCAATCTCCCAATCCATTCGGTAGTACACATGCTCGAACAAAATGTAAATTATGAAACCTAGTGGAAGTAGGGCCTCTTGCCTAATAAGCACATAGTAACTGGTGGCATTGGTGACTAAACATCAAACCTACATGCAAAGCTCCTGATCTGTACCGTCATTGAAATTAAGTGCAATCAAATCCAAGTTTTCCCCAAGTACCTCCTCTATGCTCCCACTAGCAGTGCGAATTTGCCACATAGATTTCCGTGGTTTGGAGTCGAACATGCCCATCTTCTTGGTGAATTGAACTCCAAGAATCACTGGTTGGACACATGTATCAAGAAATACCACTTTGGGTCTATGTCCTCCCATTTGGATTACTGACTTAGTATTGTCGACAATGGCAACTCTGGTGGTGATGGAAGTTCTCTCACTAGGGACCACCTTCGGAAATGAGTGAGAGACTTTGTGGAAAAAATGGTTTTCCACAACACCTTCACTGAATAACAAATCCACAAGTGAAATGTTCTTAGTTCCCTTCTGATATGTGAATGTAGAATTAGAGGTAGGAGAACCCACTAATTTAGCCATGTTAAAATTAGTGACTAGATTACGAACGCCATCTACAACACATGAGCTAATCAAATGTCTCTCCAAGGTGTTGGATGGGACTCCTATAACATGTGGATCACGGATTAATAGAAGACTTAATGTAGTGTTCAGGGTATCCTTTAATACTATAATTATGTCCTTGTTGTTTAGCTTTAAATCTTGAAAACAAAACAATGGTGTACTCACAAGCTTTTGCACCATTTCATGCATTTGAAGTTAGCACTCCATAAGCTGATCGGTGGAAAATTGTGTGTTTTCTTAATGAACATGTACTCCTAGGACACGAGAATTTGATGCTCTAACAGCTTGTGGCATAGTAGTCTGCTCCCCCTCACCAATAAGGTGCATTCTTATTCCATGTTGAAAGGACGAAAGGATTGTGGCATGACTGCTCGAACTCCTCTAGCCCTAGTAATAGGACTTGAACCAGATGCGAGTCCATTAGTTTAAATTACCTGCTTAGTGGTAGAAACTCTGGGTGCCACACTAACCTCTTGAGTCACGAAGTAGGAAGGGCAAAAAGAAGTGGCAAATTCTGGTGTGAGACTAGAATTGTGTGCACTGGAAAAAACATACTCCCCAACCATGGCATTGTGTGAGAGGCCACAGAATAACCTAGGAGGTCCCTCCCATGATCCTGAACCCTGTATAGGTTGGGCATGACCAGCTGGTTGGGAGGATTTGCCTTTTAGATTAACAAGTTGGGCCTTCAATGATTCAAGTTCATTCTGTAGAATTTGAATTTGAGTGGCATGGGCTTGAAGCACCTCCTTCAACATTATGCTCCTTCTTCTTAGCATTCTTATTGGAATTACCCTTGGTGGGGAAAGCCTGAATGGAAGGCTGAAGTGCCTTGGCTTTTAGTTAAAGGGTAGTGGAAGATGTTGGCAGATTTTGCCATGGTAATCGGAATTGCTTCGATTCTAGGAACTTGGCAAAATAAACAACTTCCTGATGTCCTTCTTTTCCACAATAATCACAAAAGAGATT
>Ga0209611_10004964_pt1 | contig 22542 bp, 20 predicted proteins | sample S1TSphgellanicum_3_FD_187693 | JGI IMG/M metagenome (GOLD analysis project Ga0209611, IMG submission 187693) | Host-associated microbial communities from peat moss isolated from Minnesota, USA - S1T2_Fc - Sphagnum magellanicum MG (SPAdes) (version 2) | ecosystem: Host-associated > Plants > Peat... | reverse complement strand
AAAAGGGACTGATCCCCGGCAACAAAAACACACAACATGGACAAAAAAGCAGCAGCAAGGAAGGAATTGTCCAAGGAATTATTATTTCTATGTGTATGGACGGACAAATTTTTTGTTGTGGTGTGTGGGGGGGGGGGTGTTTGTTAGTTGGCGGGTGGGCGGAGGGTGGCTAATGGCGGTGTAGTGGTCGGAGACTTTTAAGCTTTAAAACTTAGTCAAGAAACTTTAGTACAGATCTAGGCACTTCCAAATTGTTTGATTGATATTCGATCAAGTGCCACTTACATACTTTCTCTCTCTCTCTTGAAATCCGTCTCTCAACTCAAACCTTGGTAACCTAGGGTTTTACCCACCATTTAAAGCACTCCGTGAGATTTCCTTTGTTGATTTTGTAGGGCACCTTACATCTGTGAACTATCGGTTCTCAAAAGTGTACAAGTGTAGGGTAAAGCCCTAGTAGTGTGGAGTTCTCAAAATAGGGGACCCTACGACGAAGCTATAGCTGAGTCCGGCCCTGCATTTTGGGAGTGTCCCCCAACCATGGGCTTTACCTATAGTAAAGCACGAGGGCAAAATTTATCATGGACCAAACGTCTATAGATAATGAAGCCTATGAATGAATGGGAACGTTCTTACACTTATAAAAGTAGGCATAATATCCCTCCCAATTTATAAGAGGGGAAATTCATGGATATATATAAGGGTGCCCTCCACGTACACTATAAGTTTTTTCCAAGTGGTTCACGCAGGTGTAAGGTCCTCTCCTAAATCAATAGACATAAGATCCTTCCTACTCCTATCACCTCGCTTTCTACGCTTGTTTCAGCTTATGATAAGGTTAGGCCCGTACACTATGTTGGGTAACACCCATGTGTTGGGAGCAATTCCCAAAATGTGAGGCTACACTCAACTACCACCCCATCATCCTAAGCTCCTTGGTTTGTGAATGCCCACACCTTGTGGGCCTTACCCAACATGAAGTAGTAGGAGGGGATGGATATCTATGTAGGCAATGCAACTTGAAAGTAGTCACAATTCCTGAGAACAAAACAAACAAACAAAGAGAGCGCCAACAGCTAGCCACTATTATCATTTAGTGTGGTTCCAACTTTGAAGGCACCTTGCATGATGGAATACTTTTGCCGCACATTTTATCCATAAAAATTAGTGCCCTAAAAATTCAAGATTCAACACTAAGATTGAATTCTCTTGGGCATTTTGGTGTAAGGTGCTGGTAGAGACGATGACCTCAATTACTACTCCAAATCTTTATGTGTAATGGGTATTAAGAAAATGGCTAGCCTCAGATAGAATGAATGTGAGGAAACATCCTTGGAGTGGGATTGTCCCACAATTAGGGGCCCAAGTTCAACTCTTGACCCTTTATTGGGGAATGGCTCGCTCCTCCTCCTCCTAGGGCCTTACTTTACACTTCGAATGTGCTAAGGTAAGAAGAAGAAATGGATACAAGGAGCCCTTGCATGGCAAAGGACCCAGGCATGAATAACAAGTGGCTCATTGCAAAATGGTTCTGCCCCTTGTGATGGCAAGTTCAAACTTCAAACCACCACCAGTTTTTAAAAAGGAGGAAATGTATGGACAAAGCTCCAAAAGCATGAAATCACAACAACACCTGGTGAACATTCCTCAAAATGCAGGATCAAATGAGAACTACATACATTGTTCAGTAAATACCTAGTCTCTCTGCACTAGTCTCTCCCTCTTTAGAGAGAGGAGAGAGAGAGAGGTAAGAGATAGAGAGAGAGAGTGAAAGAAGGGAGAGGACTGAAAAAGCACCAAATTTTGAGCTTCCCACCTGTCCATGTTCCATTCTGGCAAGACTGAAGCTGGTTTTTTCAGGCATACAACAACCCATATGCAGCAGTGCTGTTGTCTGCAGGGCGGCCTGGCTGCACACTGCATGCAATGGGTCCCACTGCCCCCCTCCCAAATTTGATCATCACTACCAGGGTGGAAGAGTAAGTGAAAATTGTCCAGATTCCTCTGTAATGAGGCAAAGGCTTTTCACGTATTTTGGAGTGTGTCAGGTACAGGCCATTTGTGGCCATTTTGCCTGTGAGACTCAAATTCCTCACAATGGCCCAAACAAAAAACAAAGCCCACCACCACACTCCATTGTTTGATGATGGTGGTATTCATGTGGACTTGCAAAGTGGTCATGTGGATTTTGCAAAATGGTCTTGAAAATAATAATAGTAGGTCTTTGGCACTAAACCCAAGTTAACTCTGGGTTGTTGTGCACAAGCCCACACAACCCTTTCACTTTGCCTTGTAAGGAGACTAAAAATCACTCACTAGAGATTTAAAAGTAGAAAAGGCCACATGAAAATCATTATTTCTAATCTCACATAAAACTCTATGTCTCTCTACCCCAGGGGTGATGGCTTAATGGTACAGCTCGTGTTGAATGCCACAAAGATCTTGAGTTCAAACCCAATGGTGAGCCAGGTGAAAACCATATATACACATCCCTGGCACGAGACCTGACTTGGGGTAATGCCTACAACTTGCCAGTCAAGTCTCTTGTTGTGTTCCTGAGAGGCGGGGGGGAAGAAACGAAAAAACCTTTACAAACTTCAGTTAGTAAGGCCCACCAAGTGAGGCATGCCCCCAGAGTTGGACACCTGCTTGGGCTCTAGCTTGGCAGTGGGCCCTTATTTGGGGAAATGCCTTCCTCCTAGGGCCTCACCCTACACCCCTCCCAATGGAGAAATGCTCCTGCAGCAGCAAAGATTAGGTCTGTTGGTGTTGCTTGACCCATTCTGGTTTGAAAGTTCATTCACCAATTGTGTATAATTGAGTATTGTATAACTAGAGTTAAGTTAGCAAGCACCCGTTATGGAAGAATATGTGGCCATAACAAATTGTTGGGAGCATCTTGCTAACAGGACAACATGTCATTGGAAAAGCACTCCCCAGTTATATCGTGTATCTTGTTACCTTCTTGACATTTTCATACCTCTCTTATAAAAAACAAATTGGACATTTCTGATTGCCAGTTGGTTACACCTCATAACTCACCCTCTTCTGTGTCCCTTAACCTGTAAGGTCAGCACTCTTGGTCATTTAATTACGTGTTGTAACCAGCTCAAAATATATATATCTCAAAACCATTTTTTTTAAAAATTGAGGACCGTGGATATGAATCTTAAGAACCCTCCTGAACACTATGGCACTTTTAATAACCACCCAACAAGGGAGAGTAGGTAGGAAATCTAAGTGGTTACGATGTAGGCACATAAGTAGGTACTAAGCAAATCACTTGGTGTCTAGTCTACCAGGTAGATAGATGCATGTGGATGGTTGGTACGTAGCTAACCACTCTGGTTAGATTAGACGATGTGGGACCGGAATACAATGAAAAATGTTTTTTGGTCCCACATATGACCACCCCTTTTGCATGGTGCCCTAGTGGTGGGTGCTTTGTTTACTCTGGCCCTAACCAAGGTGGGTTAGCTATGTCACTCACACAGGTAAAAAGCCCTTATTTGTCATCATAAGTGAGCTCCCCCATGTGACAGGTACATGATGGTGGGTCTTTATGCAGTGGTTGATTATGAGGTCCTGATTGGGAGGAAGGAGGGAGGGGTGGGTGTTTTGAATTATGAGGGAGGAGGGTAGATTGACAAAGCTTCAGCTGAAGAAGAAGCCCTTCAGAAATTCTAAACCAAAAGAAAAAGGCCTTTCATGTGCAAACAACTACATGAGAGCACACCATTGTCAAAAGGAAGGAAAGTAATGCTATAAGGACAAAGGTTTTTTTTTTTAATAATTTTTTTTAGTTTTTAATTAAAACTAATATATTTATGATTTATTTCTAATTTTGAGGGTGGCACAAGGGGAAGTGAGTTACAAACTTATTTAGCACGAGTGCTAGAGTGCTAGTATATGCATGTATCAGAAATGCCAGCCTACCCACAGCCGGTTATCAGGGCTGTTCTTTACCGATTCTTCTGTGAAAATTTTGCTCCTTCTGAAATAATGGTTGTCAAATAATCAGGTTTCGAGGTAATTATAGTAATTGTACATGTAGGAGCAGTGAAAATATATGTAGTGACAATGGAGCCACTCTTTGATTTATATATATATAAGTTTATTTTTTATTTTTTTTATTTATTTTTTTTTTGGGGCCAGAAACCTTGGAGGTTGTTTGATTCCAAAATATTAAACAACAAGAACCCCAACTAGCAGTTCATCATAAATAATTCAAATGAGCGCACAAGAGTGATATATATGTGTGTGTGTGTGTGTGTGTGTGGTTTCCATTAGCCTACTCAAACGCCTGCAAAACTTGTTTGATCGGTGTAACAGGCCTTTTTCTACTGCAGGGAAGTTTGTAACAATATAATAATCATACCCTGGAAGCCAGTAATAATTTTATTTTAATTTTCTGAAGGATAAAACTCTGAAAACCATAGAAATCTTTCCTAAAGTCAAGCCCTGTTTCAGAATAAGCTTACCTTTGAGAGCCTTCTTTTGTCCTCTCATCCACTCTCTCTCTCTCTTCTTGAGCTCATCGGATTGCAGATCAACACTCATGATCATGATCCATTATCTTTTTCATTCGACTTCAGATGAATATAATACAAACCCCGCCCCCAAAAACTAACAACAATAATAATAATAAAAACAAATTGCTGAACCACTTTTACTCTTATCGCATAATGGTTTTGAGTTTTGACATCATTCAGGGTTTGTAGTCATAGCCAGCCGTAATTTTGGAGAGATAGGCGACATTCAACTCAAGTTAGACATTGAGTACACTTGAAGATCAGCAATTTTGCAGTTGGTTTTTTTTTTTTTTTGTTGGTGCGACTAGTTTTGGACCACACACATGGAAGAGACGGAGGAGGAGGAAGAAGAAGAAGCATCTTGACAAAAGAATTGTTTTTTTGATTAGGCAATCTTACAACAATCATGTCAAAATTGTCACCCAAATGGAAGGCAAAGTTATAATACCCCATGATTAGAAAAACAACAAAACATTTCCTGCAGCTTGACTTAATCCCATCATGAAAGTCCCCACAATTTTGGGTACAAAAAAAAAACTGGTATGGATACCAAAGCTTTTAGGGGGGTGGGGGTAAATAAGCTTTTTTTTTTATCATTTTGCCTGCCATAATAACCCTAAGACTATTGTTTAACCCTTAGCACAAATATGAACCCTTATTATGGTGCATTCACACTTGATGTTAAGTTAGTGTTAAATGAAAATCTAGGTGGCATCCTAGGTGGCACCCAATGTTAAATGGGTGATAGCTTAATGTTAATTCAATGTTAACTTAACATAAAATGTTCATGGTAAGTAGGTGTAAGTCCTAAATGACTAGTGTGATGTTAGGGAACTCAACACTACAGTCCCTAACACCAAGTGTGAATGCACCTTTAGCCCAATTCATATTTTTGCATAAGAGTATGGGTCATGCCCACACACATTTATTTGGGAACAAAGCTATAAGAACTCAAACACATGGGGATGTGGGTTTGCTACCTTGTTTGATCTTGTTCATTGGCCTCTTTCTTTTCCGACAGGTAATGCCCTTAGATGAGGGTGTTACCCAAATTCGGGTCTACTCACTCAGCTATCGCTTGGACATAGGCCCTCACTTTGATAGTGCTCTCGTCCTATGCAAAACAATTCCCCTGTATCTTGAGGGTAGGTTACCAGGTAAAAATCTTTCCTCCACAAAAGGTGGGGCATTTTGAAAAGCAAAAATGCCCGTTCCTGTTGGTATTTTGTTTTTTTATGTTTTCTTGTGATACCCATCGGGTATCACACCCATCAGGTATTGCAAGAAAAATTGAAAATATATTCTGTTAATTCTTTACATCAATTAATGTCCTCAATGTGGCGAATTGTGTGAAAGGGGTAAAATGTGTGTAAAATGAATAAATCATCACATAAGATGATTTTATTTTTCTTTCTTAACATTTACATTAAAGTTATCCTTAAAATCACGTTATCTTTGGCTTGCCAATTACCTTTGTCATTTCATGTTAAGTTTTCATTTGTCCTTAAGGTAAATGATACACAAAAACAACATTAAAACTCAACATGAAACCTGTATTGAAAAGTTCGAGCTCCAACAACCTCCCTTTCTTTTACAAAAATATTTAACATAAAAACATGCAAACAAATTGCTCCAACTATCTCCCAAACAACACACAAACATCTTGTTTTTCATGCTCCTTGAAAGAAAGAAAGAGTAGTTTTTTGCAAAGCTCCTTGCACCTTCTTGGAAAGATGCCACAAACTTTTCACGAGCTTGGAACTCCTTTGCACTCTTGCAAAACTCAAGAAATGCACATGAATCCAACTCATGACCAAATTCATTTGAGCTCAATTTTGTGATGCAAAAATTGGTTTATGTCCCCATTTGATGTGTGAAGTTTTCATGCTATCTTGGGTATCCCAACTCATGTTTCGACAAAATAAGGGGTTTTTTTGTGATAATTTGAAACCTTTTATGAATAACTTTATCATATTATAGGCTTTTGGTTCAAAGGATATTTGTTTTGAAGGATTTGATGAATCATTATGCTTACCATTAGGATTTGTCTTTTGAAAACTTGGTTCAAATCATTAGGTTGTTAAACTTGATAAGCATTTCTCTACAAGCAAGTATATAATGAGGGGTGACTCTCCTTCAAAAGGAAGTAATTCCTACATCAAACAATGTGACAATATGATGAGTGAAATTGTTAAGTGACAATGATGGATTATTTTAAACCTTGTTTGATAATCAACCAAATGTTTTTATGTGATCTTATTGGATGTGTGTAACATGTTGAAATATTGCGTTGATTCATGGGAGTTTTTTTCTTAAGCATTAACAAAAGATAATGTAACATTATTAACAGTTTAACGAAGCAATCTCAATTCACTATTTTTTCTTTAAAATAATATAAACATATGGTGTGTAAAAAAGAGAATTTAACTACAATAAAACAATGTTGTTTGCATTGTCAAAGACAAAATGGTTATGAATTAAATATCACAAAAATCAATGTTTAAAAGTGTAAAAATGAAAAATGCCTTTGAAGAATGATGTAAACCATTTCCAACAAAAGTGTTAATGAACATTTTAAATGAACAAAAAGAAAGAATGGTTCATTTCAACATTCTACAAACATAAATACCATGTTACTAAGGGCCATTTTAAACAAATGTCCAAGGAGTAGGGTCCAATGAAATTGAGCATTCCTATTGGTCAAGAGCTTTAAATTAGTCCCAAGGCTTTTTTACATGGCATCATTTTGGAGGGAAGACCAATTGGTCTGGACTAAAAAAAAGTTTAAAGGAGAGCTCATGGTTTGGAAAATCAAAATGTATGCTAGGGTCAAAAGTTATTCATTTCTTTTTTGTTTGCTCTTTTTCATTGTTTTTTAAAACCCTTGTTGCTCAAATTCTATGAAAATAGAAAACATGTTATGGATTGAAGACATTGTTAAGAACACACTAGCTCCCACATTTTTGAGCAATTTTTAAATTGACATGGTTTGTTCTGTGGATCCTCACAACCTAGTTGCTAAAAGGGATAGATTTTTAACCTTTCGAAGTGCACAAAATGGAGTTGAATAAAAAGGTGCCATGGGGTAGAAAGTGAAATGTTGAAGTACCAATTTTCATAGGTGGAAAAGCATTTGAATTTACAAAAGATCCCTAAATCGGTTCCCATTCCAAATAAGATAACATTAAAAAAGAAGGCAGTTGTGGTGAAAATGAAGATAAAAAAGTGAAAAAGTTAAAAAATATATTCATTGTGTGTAGAAGAATAAAAAAGAAGAAGATTTTTTTTAAAAAACCATGAAAAAAAAGAAAAAACCAATGGTTAACTTAATCTTGTCACATGTTAATAACACATTTTTGATATTGGAGCCTTGAATTGGACCTCAAACCTTTAGACACACTCATTGTGCCATAGGAAAAAATGTTTTCTTACATGTGGAAAAGGGTCCAATTCAATGTACAATTTGGTTGAAACTCACCCTTGGGCTTTTAGCTTTTGGACCTTTGTTTAAAATGGCCTTTAGAATAAATTTAAAATCTTTGATTATCTCAACAATTGTATCAAGAAATTGGGCACATTTATCTAAATAATAGTAACTACCTTATGCTTCTCATATAGAAATATGTTGAAGGGCTCCAAATATATAGTTATTTGAAAAGCAAATTCATTATCACAAAAAAAAAATGTAATTATCAATGGTCCAAATGTTTTGGTTTGAATGAAATAGGGATTGGGATGGAATGTGGTTTCTAACCTAATATTGATAGGCTAGTTCATCTCATATATGTTTGATGAACATATATGATTGATCCTCATTTCTTAGTCCAATATGTCGCAATTCCTTGTGAATAGCCATAGATATTTTGTTCGTCTTCATGAAAACATCTGTAATGCAATTCATCTACAAGCTTTATCGTTTTATTTTGATATTATTCAAAAGGAAATTGAGTGTGTTATATCTTTGCATAGAAATCTACCCCTTATGAAAAGAATGATTAGATTGAATTCAAACATAAATTTGATTTCCAAATTCTTTTCATCCTTGGGTAACATTTAAATATAATCCTACGGAATGGAATTGAAAATTTAAATGGTGATTGAGTTGTGATCATTAAACATTTTTCCACAATTGATTTCAAAAATTGTTTGGTCCCAAAATAAACCTTGCCCCATGGTTATTATTCTTGACTAACCATATAAAGCTCATGGAAATGATAAGAAAAACAAACATTAGTAACAACAAACAACATGCACAAATCAACAAAATTTTGCAACAATAAAACAAACCCTAATCAATGCATGAAACAACAACACATCAACACTAACTTCAAGTATCAAGATTTCATTTAAGATTTCAAATATGGATGAATAATGTGATCTAACCAATGTTCAATATTTCAAAAAATCAAACAAAAATGCCTCCTCAACAAGTGAAAGTTTCAACTATGAATATAAGACCAACTTACGACCTAATCCCCATAAATTATAATTTATAAACACATAATGTTGTTTTTCTTTTTGGAAAGGCCCATAGAACAAAATATATGGTCAATATTTTCATTATTCAACAATAAATAACTAAACAATAGTGGGTTTTTGTTTAGTGGTTTCAATTCCATGTGATATCTATGCAACATATGAAATTATAAAGGATTAGAATACCAATAACATTATTATAATGAATAAAATAATTATACACAAGGTGTCATCTTGGTTCAAAACCTTATCCTTAAGTTAGCCATAGGTATTATTTAGTATTGTTCTAAAAATTTATCCAAAGTCTATGGTTTAAAATCATTTCATAAAATTCTTCTTATCACGGATGTATTTATATTTGTGCCATCCATTAAAATAACTATTTCATTCTTCTCCCCTACACACCTACATAAATGGCAAAACTTTTACAATTATTTTTTAAATACCTTTTCAAAATCTCGAGATTGCTTACAATTATTTTTAGCTCTTTTTCACATACCTTTTGAAATCTTCCTCTTAAATTGAAGCTTAAAATTAAAAGATTTTTAATTATCAAATGTACATTCCATAAAATATTTACATTTTGAAAATTCATTATCAAATTGATTATAAACCTCTAGCTTCTTTAGCATTGTTCTTACATAAATTTTCCATACAAGTGAAGCTAAATTATCATAAAGTTCATATTCAAATATTAATTTAACTATTAGAAAACATTTCATTATTTTATTTTTATTATAAAATTTGAAAATATCACAAATATTTAATTCTTTCCCCAATACATTTTAAAAGCTTCCATTTCAAATGAAGCTAAATATAATGTTTCACATTAAAATATGATCATACATTTAAAGAAAACTAGAATGATCATAAAAGTAAAATTTAAAGATTAATTTAACTTTACCTTTACCTTTAAATGATTTTGAATTTTTTAAAAATACATTCAGTTTTACACATATTTTTAATTTATGTCTACATAAAAAATAGAATTTCCACCTTTATACAACAAATTTTGGTGCAAAATTATTATTATTATTATTTTACATTCTCTTACCATTGTAGGTGTTTAAAAATTACAATTTATTTAATGTACATTTTTTTTGTCTTTTACAACATATAAATTATAGGTATGGGTTAGGATCTTAAACTTCTAGGGTTTAGGGTTTCTTTGGGGGAGTGACATATTTTCAAATGATTTATTAAAGTTATTCCACCAGTTATAATCCAAAGCCCACATTTAATTGTATTAATTGTATTTAAATTGTACCATAAAAGTAATAAATAATTGTACTACTACTATTGGGGTTTTAACTTTTCTCTCGTCTAACATTTACCCAACGGCTTTCACCTTTGGGGTAAGTAAATGCAGGTAAATAAATGCCTACACCGCCAGCGTACTATACTACAGTACATACGACAAATGATACGTACTATACAAGCATGGTAATAAATGGTAACTACTCATGATCCCAGGTAATTGGTCTTTACCACCACTTACCTTGAAGCAAGTGAATGAGTAAAATAAATAAGTGAAAACCCCAGGTTCCTACAAAATGAAAGTACTTACCTACAGGCCACTAGGTACCTATTACCTACCTACTTACCTACCTACCTAGGCTACTACTACCTACCTTGTAATTATTTTATTTTTACTTTTCACTTACTTACTTGTTCATGAAAAATGTTTCATTGTTTTGATGACGAAGTGAAAAAAAAAGTACGTCAGGTAAGTTGTAACGACAGTAAATTTTACTCCGGCAGTTTTTTTACCTGCCCTTCCTATTGGTGTTCGTACTCCCACGTAAAATAATAATTACTATTTCACTTTTTCTGGTTTTTAGTTTTTACTCTGTAGGCTGTGACACCCTGTGCCAACCGGTTGACGTAACTGGTGCCACCGGTTGCTACTTAACTCGCTTTGCCGTACGGAACTGGAATTGCTGTCTAGCTTATTGGAATTGCTATCTAGGGTTCTGGAATCGTCACATTAGGGGTCAAAATATACATAGGTGAGCTACTCCTCATTATTGCTGTGAAGACATGGGCTACAATTTGTTATTCTAGAGGACCGTAAAATTACATGGTGGAATAGGCTCTAGCATTCCAAGTACCATAATTTTACGTATAATGTGACCATTTTTGGCATCAAATTGGGTACCTTTTTTACGGTGCCACTTTTGGTTCTATGAGTTCCTATTGTAATGTACATAAAAACATTTTGGGGGATCAAAGTGTGACGACATTATATGTAGGTAACACGGCCAGGTAGTGCCCAAGGCCATGGGCATTACTGGAATAAGGCCTTGCACAAGGTGGAGCCAAATTGGGCTTGATTCTAGTAATATTAGCTTGCGGGTGAGGGTGTAAAATTTTTCTTAGTTATAAAATTTTATACAATTGTTTAGTTACAAAATGTTATGAATTTCCAAATCTTAGGGAATAATTTATTTAAAACACCAAAGTGATGTAATGTAGAGCAGCAAGGCTAGACTACAAGTAATGTTTTTCAATGAAGTTTCTATGTGCTCAAAATCTCAACAATTATTGTAAAGAAAGAAAAAAAAAAGACTCACACTTTTGCTTACCCTAAAATCCCATTGTTTTATAGGTAGAGAGAGCTCTAGTGTTTCAAAGTCCCTTGAAATTTAACAAACTAGCAAAATGCGTTCTCAATTTTTTTGAAATATTAAAAAAATGAATTGCGGGTTGTTATACATGATTGATTTGGGGCATGTTCCGGGTGCTAGAGGGGGTATGTAACATGCTACCCAGCATATGTTATGTGCCCCTTGGGAGGTTAAGGGTGCAAAAACCATGTCTTGGTATCACCCAATTCTTTGTGGGGGAAAATTTAAATTGGGCAAGGGGGGGAAAACAATTGCAGCAATACTCTTGTACTGACTACATTTAACAACTACTAGTGTGGCCTGTGCCGTTGGCCCAAGTGTTTACCACATCCTCAACTGATTTTTCCTTCCAAAACCTGGTTTTTTTTTAATGAATTTTCACCAGCAGAAATCACTTAAAAATTCAATATCTCCCACATTCTGAAACCAAATGTTACCAAATAAATTCCATTAAATCCAATTCCTCCGAAATTTTCAGCTACAATTTAATTTTAATTTAATTTTCAGTGAAGAAATCATTCAGTATTCAAGAACTTTTTGCACCGCAACATCATGGAACCAAGCCCATGCACCCTTCCTTGTCATGGGAACACAAATCTTTGCTTTCCAAAGACACCAAGAACACAATCTCAAGCATCCCAGTTGGGTGGATCTCATAAACACAAAACAAAACAAACTACCTTCCTTAATAGACAGATGGGCAAATATAATATTAGGGTTCAAAAATTAGAGTAATGCTCAGTAACTCTCATCCAAGCCAGTTGTGCTCTCATCCAAAGCCAGTTCTACTCTCATCTAAGCCCAGTTATGAGGATTGGCTGGAACTTCCTTCCCACTAGCCCACTCCCTTCAATTACATACGCTTCACCTAAATGCATGTATATCGGCTTCACATTTTGGCTCTCAGAGTGTTCTTTAGATACATGTATTTAGGTGAATTGTTCACACATGCGTAACCGTACTACTACTACTTGTTCCGAGAGTAAGAAACAAGTAGTAGTACACTTATATACATGTGTGAACATTTCTTCCTTCTGGCGTCTCTGACATGGTTTCGAGTAAACCCACCGCCACTGGCGCACCATCCACTGGAAGCCCGTTATGACTCAATTTTTCCGGATGAACACCAACTCAAATTGATGTGAGGTTTCTTTCACCTTGGTAACCTATCATGTAAAAAGATAGGCCCTTCATAACTCATCCCTTAAAAGATAGGTCCCATATTTTACATAAATAGGTAAGTAGGTAGATAGGATGGATGAAAAAGTGAATGACAATGTTTATGTTTGGTAATCGGCTTGAGGTAGCCAATTATCGACAATAGCCTTGGCATTATCACACCTTGGCTATGGACAATTTTCAATAACTAGTAATCTCAAGTCGATTACTTAGCTAGCCTCTTTGAGTTTTCAACAATTTTTCAGCGGGCTGCTGCACTTGGTCAGGGTTCTTCATTTCTTTCACACATTATACATAGTGCACCTTGGTCACTAACCAATTTGTGGCAGATGATAATTTTTTTTTTTTGTCTTAGGTCTTCTTTGTTATAGTTGATTGTCATTTTGTTGTCATGAGTCCTCTTTTGCATAGGGTTTTTACTTGATTTTTGTTGATTGTTTGCTTTTGTTTTTTCTTTGGGTTGTGTCTGTTTGTGTTCTCATTTGCCTTGTATTTTGGATGGATGGATTCTCATCCTTGATTTTCTTCGTTGAGTGTCAGGATCAATTTGCCTTGTATTTTGGATGGATGGGTTCTCATCCTTGATTTTCTTCGTTGAGTGTCAGGATCAATTTGCCTCGTATTTTGGATGGATGGGTTCTCAACCTTGATTTTCTTCGTTGAGTGTCAGGATCAATTTGCCTTGTATATTTGGATGGATGGGTTCTCATCCTTGATTTTCTTCGTTGAGTGTCAGGATCAATTTGCCTTGTATTTTGGATGGATGGGTTCTCATCCTTGATTTTCTTCGTTGAGTGTCAGGATCGACACTAAAAAAGATCCCAATCCAACAATGGTCCTAACCATGCCGAGGTTATCTCTAGTAACCGGCCAGCCTCTTGCCAGTTACTTAGTCCAAAGAGTATATAGTAGGATGTTGATTAATGTGCAGCCATATGCTTGTTTTACTTCACCTATTTGCAGTACTAACACAATTTGCAGGAATAAGGCCTGTGATCTGGTGGTACTTCCTTATAGCAGCAGCAGCAGCAGCAGCCATGCTTCTTTCCTCTGAAATGCATGCTGTTGCTCATACGTGTGAATGAATGAAGAATGTACATACCCAACACATGTATCCAACTTCACCTGCATAATTAGGGTTCACTTGTGGTAGGCACCAAATGCCTTGGTTTTGGCTAGTAATGTACCAACATTGCCAGTTGTTTGCTTCAATGGTTGGTTGGTACCACTGGTTTTTAATTCCAAAATCAATTTAAATTATTTTTAATTATTACAAATACCCCCTCAAAATTCCAAAATCTATTTAAAATATTTTTAATTATTACAAATACCCCCTCAAAATTCCAAAATCTATTTAAAATATTTCTAAACATTACAATAGCCCCTCAAATTTCCAAAATCCATTTAAAATTATTTTCTAAACATTTCAAATAGCCCCTCAAAATTCCAAAATTAATTTAAAATTATTTTCTAAACATTACTAATATTCCCTTCCCGTCTTGAGGCTGAATCAGGCAGGGTCTCGGAGTTCAAATCTAACATTTTTGGGGCCTAATACGGCCATTAAGAGGTCTCACTCAAGAAGGTGAAGGTACCAACTTGAGTGCTGGTTCACCCTGCCCACCACCACCACCACCAAACGGCCCACATAATAACCACTTACATTCCCTACCTTAGTAAAGTCAAGGGGTAGTGTGTATAGGGTAAAGCCCGAGGGGGGGAGGCGTTGCCAAATTAGGGGCTCTATTGAAATAATGCCCCTCAAGGCAGAAGAGATGAACATAGGCCCACCCAAATCCGGTCAAGCCTCCGCCAAAGGAGCTTTTACATGGCATAAAAACCACCACCCTTGGTAACCTACACCCTAAACCCAGCTGAGTTCATTCCAATGGATGGTGCATTGGTGGGTGTTGGGTCAAATAATCCCAATTTTATTGGCCTGGCCTACCGAGGCAAAGGATATTGTGTTCAGATTCATTTATAGAGTATAGTAGGTTAAGAGATTTTGGCCCCTAGGTAATAATAATAATAATAATAATAATAAATAGGTCTATTTTCAGATGAGGATTTTTGAAAGATGATATTTTGGCTTCAAGTGTTAAAACTTGAGATTAGTTACAGAGTTACAAATATATTTTGGTTTCTTTTAAGAGAATTTATTTTTTTTGAAGATTATATTTTTGCATGGTGAAAATATTTGAGTTTCCATAATTCTTCTTTTAATTGGCGTAAGATACTTTTTAATGTAAATGGCAACAAGGCCACATAAACACACACACACACACACACCCCTTGTTGTGATGGTGGGGGGGATTCAATAGTCCTCCTCTGGAATTGGCCATCTGAAGTCTATAACTTCTTCAAGGACACTCAATTCCAATAACACACCCATTGCCTACTGACTTTAATATTGTTAACTTATTCCTTTGTTTGTTTCTAGAGGAGCTTTGTTTGTTTTTTGTTTGTTGTTTATTGGTGAGGATGGTAGTTTGCAAATAGTGTTGTTGGCCAGTTGTGGCTTCTTGTCTGGGTGGGGTCTGGGTGGTTTTTGTCCCTTGTTCCTATTGGGAACCTGCACCACAAGTTCTTACCTTTTTGGACAGAACTGATTCCTGAACTGTGGAACTGGACTGGACTAGACTGCTGCTGGAGAGTTTGGAACTGGGAGGAACCTTATTACTACTGCCACCAGTCGTCCTTTTGGCTTTCCTTTACCCCCTTTTTCTCTTTCAAGCAACTGCTGCTGGGTTTTGTAATTTGTCGGGTACCCTCTGGTTTTTTTTTTTTTTGAAAAGGTTAGGTTTCAGTAGGTAGCCTGGTTGTATTCTTTAATGTCAGTGACCACTTGTGATTGGATCTGTACAATACTCTGGGCATCTAAGCAAATCTTAAATACTTTGTTTTCTCCATAGCACCTCACTTTTATCACATTTGATGCTTTGGCAAAATGTTGTCCTCCTTTCACCTAATATACTGGGAACCAAAGGGGAGGAACTCTATACTTCAAAATAGAACCTTATATTTTAGGGAGCCTCTATAGTTTTTTTTTTTTTTTTTTTTTTGGGTGAGTGATGGGTCAATGAAATTGGCTCATTGCAAACCCACCCAAAAAATAAAAATTAAAAAAAAAAACCTTGAACTTGGGAGTCACCTCATCTAATTAAATATGAGAGGTGAATATAGGTAGGGTGTACTCAGCAACATGAATGGGTTAGGTACATGGATTGAAATTTCTTAAAAACCAAACCACAACTGAAAGTTTTGGGTTTTGAAGAATGGGGATCAGGATTTCACATCCAACTCCATCAAATCCAAAGAGATTAGTTGAAATTGGGAGGTTTTCCTCCAATCCTTGGAAGTGGGCAATTGGAGTTGTAACTTGTGGTTCACATAGGCTTTTCATTATTTGGAAATCTCCCATCTACTACCAACAATAGGTGTTCTAGAAAGTGTTCAATGTTCAAATGGTGGATATGCACTGTGGCCTAGACTTTGGGGGGCTACAGCTTTGGGCCTATTGAGGAGAAGGTGGCTAAAGCTAATATTTGAAAAAGTTCCAGCTTTTCACAAGTGGAATTGAAGATGTTCATTGGTGAATTGAAAATCACCAATGCATCTGTGGAAAAGGTGATCCAATGCTTCAACAAGTAGTTTAGGGTTTAGGGTCTATATGAAATCACTTAATGCTAGCAATTTTATTTAGGCTTATTTCCCCCAAAAAAAGATTTTTCATTTTTATTTTGAAAGGGGATCCTATGTAGAGTTTTTTTTTGGGGTTAGAAATTAAGGTGAGATGGTCACTAAGTTTGTAACCACATAGGTAGTTTGGCCAATTTGGGTAAATATGTGAAGAAATTAGTCGTGCTTATTAAAATACAAATGAATGGTTTTGGCTACTACATGTAGACTAAAATTTCAAGGTTTGGTACTAGTTTTGGTTGGTGTAAGTTTCATTGGCTACTCAAAAAATTGATTATGTGTTAATTGCCAATTACACAAGTGAATCATGGCCTTTATTGATTACTCAATATATATATATATATATATATATGTAATTTGTAATGCGGCAAATATACACAATGCACATTATGAGATTTCAGAGTGTTAAATTCTAAAACTTGGATTCAAGAAGCAAATTTTAAGGAATGTGACTTCTAAGGGGATTGATCCCTGGTCTAAAAGATCTTGCTCATTTAACAAAAATCTCCTACGTAAAAAAAAAACAAACAGAATGTTAGTAACTTGTGATTCAAATGAACATACAATAATTCAAATTGGTTACTAGACCACTTACTTGATTCTAGGAATGAAAAAATTATAGTTGACCCCATTAAAGGCATGAAGAAATTATCAAGTGCAAAACTTGAACCTAAATGTGACCAAGAACCATATGAAGCGAACTTCATCTAAACAATAGAAAGATGCAAGTGTTGTAAATTGCCAATCTTTGATATTCATAACATTAATCAAAAGCCTTGTAAGCTTCAAGAATGAACATTGTAATGAATCTCCTCAAAATAACTATGGTTTGATTATAAGGAAAAATATTCAAGTTGTAAAAATCTTGTGAAATCATTTCCCAAGAACAAACATGCAAAAGTAAGTAAGTTTCAACATTACAATCTTTTATTTTTGACAGAAACATAAAAAGGTAAATACAATTTTTTTAAAAGTTTCATTATGAAACCATTGTGCACTCCATTAAATGTATAGTAAGTTGTATACCAAGTTTCAAGGACTTTACAATAAGAAAAATAAGTAATATGCTTGTTTTACACCAAGCAAATAAAATGTGTAAAATTTTACTTTTACATTAAAGATTTAACAAAATATGGACTTTAATATACAAAAGCTTAAAGTAATTAATACATTTTAGTGCACCATCAACTTGAAATTATCAAAAATCTAAATAAAGTCCTACTTAATACATCTACTTGCATTTCTTAAAAATTACTTAAATGCATATTAGAAACATGAAACATGATATTATTATATTCAAGTCAAAGAATATCCTCATATTTATAATTAAACTAAAAACTAATTCAAAACTTCATATATCAAGATGTATTTTATGGTTATTTTTATTCAAAAAAGCAAAAGATCATAAATTGGTTTACTTTAACATGTTTGCACCCTCACACATAAGTCAAGATGGTCAAATGGTTGTGTAGTTTGCCTTTTAAGAAACATAATTTACTAAATCAACATTCATCTACAACAAATCCCAACACTTGACACATGGCAAGCTTAGTGAACTTCACATATTCAAACAACTCTAGAATTACCATCTTAGAGCTTGATATAAACAACCACATTCACCTCAAGTGATTCCATTGTTTGCCATTATTTCTTTAAAATATATGTTGTACTATGGAACATGGTTGTTTTAAAGACAAAATTCTAAAACTCAAGCTTCAACTTGTCAAGTGAGATGGGGACAATAGCTCACTAGGGTGAAAATATGTTCAAAGGAGCAAAAAATCATGTCAAATACTGATGAAAACTATTTTAAAAATTACATACATTTTTGTTTTGACATTTTAAAATTATGTTAATCATTCCAAATTGTCTTAAATAACTAATATGAGTGTTGTGGGATTCAAATTAATAATTTATTTTAAATTAAAATTTCATTAATTTTAAATTTGGATTTTGGTTTTAGTGAGGGACTTTTGGACTTGAACAATAGTTGCATAACAAAGAACAAATTTTGTGACTTAAAATTAGGGTAAAAGACTATTTTAGTAAAGAATGGTAAAAAAATTAGATGATGGTAACATTTTGATATGATTTGAAATTATGATTTTTTAAAGATGAAATGAAAAAATTTCACACTTTGAAATTTTCATATTTATCCAACAATGGTTAACACAAAACATGTTATATGTTTTTTTATAACAAGTTGCAAAAGATTTCATTCAAAATTCTTTGATATGAAAAAGTCAAAAGGATTAAGAAAAAAATTAATAATCCTTTATAAAATAATTATGTTGGCTCCTTTGAGTGTATTTCCATTCACCAACCTTTTTCGACACAAAATAGTAAAACATAATTATTAATTTTGTGCAATCCTCATTTTTTTGGTGAAAATAGACTAATTGTGGTTCTTACATGATGTTATGAGAACCTAATTGAATTTTCTAATATGTTTTTTGGAGTTGGTGAAAATTGACCAAGGTATCAAAAAAATTCAATTTTTCTAGACTCACCTAGTTCTTAGATATGGTAGTTTTCATATATAGAATAATAGTCAATTTTCACATACAGTTTTCACAAACCATTTATTAAAATTTCCACTAATTAAAATTTAATTAATTAAAATAATTTTCTACACTTTAATTATCACTAAAAATAGATGAAAACATATAAATTGTAAGAATTTTTTAACCCAAAATTTAAAATTCCATAATTTCATCTCTTCCAAAGTTGTTTCAAACTTTTCTAACTCCTCCTTTAAATATACACTAGTCTCAATTAACTCTACCAAGTTAAAAGGGGATTTACAACCTATCCTGAGATCATTGGGCCAATGTTTCTTGATAAAAATCAATTTGTCCAAAAAGCTTTGATTGTAAATGACATCTCTTAAAACTAATAAAAATTCCAACTAAAGAAAAGATCCTTTTCGTCTCAATTTGGGATCTAACTATCCTTAAGATTTGTCTACCAGAAACAAAATGTGGGAAACATACTCTCATGTTTTTCCCACCATTGAAATGGACATTTGATGTCTTTGACATCCACTTGATAATGATTGAAAATTAGAAACACTTTTTTATTGATTAGTTTCATTGTTGGTTCACTTATGTTGGTTGTCATTTCAAAGATATCCAAATTAATGTCTTATTCAACCTGTTGATCAACACTACCCTTTCAAATTCAACCAAATGATGCATATGATAATGACACTTAAGAAGCATAGGAAACAAAAAAAAAATTATTTCATATTATTTTTATTGCCTTACCTTGCTCATGATCAATAAATAAAGACATAAAAGAAAGGGTTTTTAATTTAGGTTTTTAAATCAAAAAAACATATTATGGGATTTTGTCTTCATATTTTCTTTAAAAGGAAATAAAAGAATTCAAAAACCCAACAACTTTTTTTTTACATGATAACTAAAAAAAACAATTTCATCTTCTTCCATTCAATTGCCAAAGGTTGCAAAATCAATTTCATCCCTAAATTTTAAACTCATGGATATGGCAAAATTTAATGCATCACTTAACAACCAATGATCCTTAGATTACTTTAGAATATAAGCAAATACAATAGGGCCAAGGGAATCAACAATAATTTGATATATGTGTCATGTCAATGGAGGTGGTACTCTTACAATCATCCTCACAGTATTCTACATGTTGAAACACAATATAATAACTTCTTTGAACTACAAAGCTTCTTTAAAAAGGATAATTTTACTTCTACACATCTCCCTAACTAACTTTGATAAATACATATCTCAAGCCTTTACAAACATTTTCATATAGTGATGCACATTAATATGCTTTAGAAAATGCATGACCAAAACAAGTTCCCTATAAACTTTCTTCTAAACCAACACATCACAACTTATAACTAATTTTAGGGCTATAATCATAGTGTTCAAATTAGACCCTCGTCCTTGACATAAGCAACAATTTTTTTCCTTGACTCATAAATGTCCAATAATTTTATCAAATTTATGGCCAAAGTTTGTCCATTAGTATCTATTGCCTCAAAAAGGCCAAGGGTATTGAACTTTGGCTACCAATTAACCCCTAAAAAGTTGATCACCAATGCAAAGATGTCATGTCCACCTTTTGACATCCACAAATGAAAGCTTGCAATTACAAAATGGCATTCCATTAAAGTTGGCAAAACATATTATTATTATTTTTTCCACTAAACCAAAAAGTAATTCATGAAAAAACTGTTTTCTAAAGGAATTTTTTTTTTTGAACATAAATGCATATTAAATCCTTTTAACCAAATGCATTCTGCAAATTGTAAAGGAAGATGGTTTTTGATAATTAGAAGTCCCAAGTCCTCCAACAATTATTTTTGTTGTAGATCATTTTTCTTGAAAGTTCATTTATAACAAAAAAATTGGACATGGAATTGCTAAAACATATTTGTTCTCTTCTTTGCATGTTATTTTTCTTCTTTTTGCAAAGGCTTGTTCACTTCTTTTTTAATTTAAAAAAAATAAAATAGAATGGTCTACACTTCCATGTTTCCTCAATGCAACTATACCATTAGTTGTGTTGTATATTATTAATCCTCTTCTTGTTTGAGTTTTTGGATTTAAACTCAAAATTAAACTATTATAACAAATAATTTACAATGCATGACTTGAATAGCTATTAAATCAACTTATTTGTGTCATTAACATAGTAAAATGCCCAACATAATGCATTTATGTTATTTGGTTTCCAAAACAATCTTTGTGCATGTAACCTTTTCAAATTTTCTTTCCTTTTCTCTTCATTATTTTCTAGAATTTTTTTTTTTGGGACATTTGCATTTTATTCAAGTTCTTTCAAAGGTTCATCTTCCATCCTTATTTATTCATGAATCCATCATATGTGTTTTCATTTTCAAAGGACCGTTCCATGTTTAGTTTGAAGTTATTCATTGCTACTTAATGAATAATGAAAAAAATTGAATAATTATATGATCTACCAAAACCAATATTTACAAGCATTTATAAAATGAGATATATTTTAAAAAATTTTACAAAACAAGATACATTTGTAATGACATTTTGTACTGGAATATGATATGTGTATTTTGCAAAATGAACAAATATAAAATCTAGCAAGAAAAATATTAATATTAAAACATTAAAAAAAAAAAAAAAAAACCTCAATGGAGTTTATTATAGTCTATCAATTAATTTAGTCCTCTAAGCTCCAACTTGCACACAATAAGAAGGGCAAACATACCAAAATAACACCAAGAGGTTGTGAAATGTGTTGAAAGCCTCATTGTTGAACTTGCATTCAAGATTATTGTACGATTTGTAGGGCTTTGATAGGCACATCTTGATAACTTCAACAAAATCACAATTATACACATTTCTTTTGAGTGGGCATATTTGTTAAAGTGTGAACCAATTCAAGACGTGACAAGATGCAATGTAAGCCAAGTATAATTAACCCCATGTCCAACAACTTTTACACATTAGATATTACAACTTCACTATCGACTTGATCTTTCCACATCTTTACAATTAGTGTCTTGTATTCAACCACGACATGTTTGCATGGAAATAACATGGATGTCCACCGAGTTATTACCTTTAATGTTTATGAGAATTGCCAGTTTTTACGACTCAAGCATTATCTTGGGACTTCAAGTAAAATATGAATAGAGGGATTGGAACAACTTTTCTAACCACTACATTACCAAAAAAATCAAAAAACTTTGAACTACCAAGTTTGTCCTCTATGCACAACAATGGTTTTCCACAAGAAAAGGAATTACTTTCTCCTTGGTTTGCACTTGAGGAGATTACTTACATTTATTTACAAAAAATGTCAGTTCAAAATAAAGTATTTGTTTATTTTTCGGAAATATATTTGATAAAAATTTACAAAATTAAGCCTTGAAAAGTCTTGAAAACATTTATAAATAAATCAAACAATTAAAAGTATGAAAATTTTGCATATATATATATATATATATATATATATATATATATATATATATATATATATATTATTTTTTTATTTATGTTTTATAT
>Ga0209611_10004963_pt1 | contig 22543 bp, 19 predicted proteins | sample S1TSphgellanicum_3_FD_187693 | JGI IMG/M metagenome (GOLD analysis project Ga0209611, IMG submission 187693) | Host-associated microbial communities from peat moss isolated from Minnesota, USA - S1T2_Fc - Sphagnum magellanicum MG (SPAdes) (version 2) | ecosystem: Host-associated > Plants > Peat... | reverse complement strand
GAATTGAAATGAACATGGTGGAAGAATAGGTGGTCACCCTTGGGTTTAACAAGGAAACCCAAGGAATTTTCCAACACCATTGGGCCAATAATCACAAGGTCAATCAACCAAGGTTGGATCACCTAAGGCCAAAGGAGCCAACCGGATTCTAATGGTGGTTCCACATACTATTTGGTAGAAGAAGGGGAAGAAGATAAGTGTTGGAGGTGTGGTGGACCTCATAAGAAGAAGTACTATCCTAATCCACTACAAACCACAACCTCCAACCTTAATCCTAGTTAGCCATGTTCCCATTGCAATGCACATGGGCATGATGTCAGACATTGTTTCACATTTCACCTAGAATTACAACAAGGCTAGTCATAAACACCAATGTCAGTAAAGGTCAAGGTCCTAAAAAATGACAGAAAGGGAAAGGTCTGACCAACAAAGGGTTGGCCACCAAACCACCTCAAGACCAACCCAACACCATGGAGGTTAAGTTTGCACAATTAGAAACCCTAATAATAAACATGGTGGCCCATGTGAAACCAATACATCTAGATTAGGGAAGGCCAAGGATTAGGAAGATGACCAATCATATGGTTTAAATGTGCATGATCCAAGATCAATGGCACTAGATGAGGTTATGCTACATATGTTAAAAGATCATGGGTCATGGGTAATAAATGATGGAAACCATGTTATGGTTTCAAATCCTAGTGAGATGATTTCCACAACTGCACTAATGCCAAAAGCTAATGCATGGGTGCTAAAACCACAAGGTGCTGATGAAAGATTTGATCCTCAACATGGCACAAAGTTCAACGCTAAGTGCGGCTCCCATAATCATTTGTGTTAATAAACACAATTTTCCAATCCCATGGGGGTGTTAACTTCTTGTGGGGTGTCAAGGAAGCCACCTAGTTCCATTCTTGGGTCTAAGGTGCCCATGGGTTTATTAAGGGTGGCCAAAGTAGCGTGTGAAGCATCACTATTTTATGTTGAAACAATGGCCATTTCAAGTATTCAACCAACGGCCATGTTTAGTTTGGCAGCCACATTTTGTGAAAGTGATGGAACATCACATGTGGGTGCAATCATGATATAAGGAGCCAAGGATTGTGTTGAGTGCAATAAAATCTTGCACCCTCTTAACTTTCAAAAATCATTGAAAAAGTCTTAATGATTGGAATATAATGAAATCAAATGCATATTATTTTTACATTTCTAAATTTGCATCTCAATGTTTTTAATGTAATTCTAAGATGTTTCATTGGTTATAAAATGAATTATAAATAATGCATAGTCAGACGTTAAATAGGAACTAAAACTTTGAATGTCATTTATCTTATGTAAATTTAGACCATTAATTCTAAGAATTTATTGATGGCCATATATTAATGATTATGAAGGCCTAGTAATGATAAAATTTTGAATATACCTTCTCATATGGTTATCCATTATAGTTTTTTTTTAGTATTTGAACGCACTTTAAACCACTAAAACTACATAATTTGAAAGATTCCTTCTAAGACAAAAATGTTTTTTGTCATGTAAACAAGGGCAAGGGTGCATTTTCATGAAGATTAGATATTGTGTTATGTGGGATTATTTGTTTTTTTGGTGAATATGAATTGTTATATCTAGAATGATGTTGAAAAAACTCATTCTTCATAAACTTGATGTATAACATATCATTGAGGGTTTTAAATACAATTTGTTTTTTTTAATGTTGAGATGTTTACTTTTGTTGAAATGCACACTTTTGATTTATCTATAGAATTATCATTCAATAAATACATTTAATTACACATGGTTTGAAAATTTATGGAAACATACATGGATTAAACTTTTGAAGTTGACACTATCATCTTATAACAAGCCTCGATCAAAATATGTAAACCATGTTTCAAATGTGATAAATCCTAATCTTTTCAAAGCACTTGGGCCTTGTACTAACTGGCTCCTTTAATTGTGAATGTACCCATGTGGTGGTTAAGTCGGAGGATGCTTTTGTACCTCCTATAATTCCCCATCCATTTTCTAAAGCCAATTTGTGATGCAACCGCATCACAAAGGTGTCCAAGGTTCAACCTGAATGTTGGCATGCGACTATGGCCAAACTTCATGACCTTCCAACGCAGCCAACCATTAATTGAACCAGTGTTATTCCTACTATTGTGGTTGTGAATAATGAGGAAGGAGTTTTCTAGTTGAAGGAGGCATCAATCCATTGGTACTAACCCCACAAGGTGTTGTTGGATTTTGGTGCTCAACCATTGATGTTGGGCAAAATTGTTGTTGATGGTCCCGAATTGATTGATGCTGATCTTGACCCATGCCCATATCAAATTTTAACATCCATGGGTGGTTCAAAAAAGACACAAAGGTTAACCAAGCAAGCTCGATTGTGATCCAAATTAATCCCAACAGACCAACAAATTACACTAAAATGCAAGCTTGAATAGTGGTCACACATGCTACATCCTATGACGTATTAGTTGAAGGTATGGTTATCTATTCCTTGGGGGTTAGCATTGATTTTTGGGAAGAAACTACATACTACCGCCCATGCTAGCAAATACGAATTAATCACAAGGCTTCATTACTAATGAGATTCATTGGGGGCAAACAAGAAAATCTAACAAATCAACTGTATTAGCTGGATTTTTTAGCCTTCCACGTGGATTTGACTTGTTGGAAGGTAACATCCATGCACCTCCAAATGGTGAATTGGCCATGTTAGAGCCGAAGGGAATGCTAATCATTCCAATTTTTCCATCAAATCCCATGCCACCATGGTACATTGACAAAACTCTAAGCATTGGCCAATCATTACATTCATCAAGCTTGGCTCATTCTACCATCACCAAGACCATAGTCACTTATGAACATTGGTAATGGGCCTCCAGGTTTGAACCCATTGGATATTTAGTGGGATATTCCCAAGGATGGGATATGCCTACTTGAATTGTTTAAAGGCATTAATTTTGGATTAGTTGCAGTTCTATAGAATAACATTTTAATTAAAAAATACCATTACGTGGAAAAAGATCCACAATCCAAATAAACCTCCATGCAGCATGTCATGATGTCCCAATTTGTTACCAATCTCAATTATACAAGGTTATCAATGTTCCCTACCAAACATCACAATACTAAAGGCGCCAAATTTGATTAGGATTGGGCCAATTGACTTGGTCATTTTTAGATGGTCGTGCTAAAGTCTTTCATAAGTGGATATAGGCCAAAAACTTTCAAATCCCAAGTTGAGTTTATTAAAATAATTGATTCATGTTGCAAAAAATTTGCAATAGACACAAATGCACCCATGTGCATATTTGTTGGAGAATGTCCCACCATTTGGGGATTATTAGCCAACTATTTTGGCTAGTTAGCAATATATTAAGGTTTAGATCAACAAGTTAATGCAAGATGCTACTTTAATTGGTTTATGAGCCCATCAATTCCAGTGGATTTGGATTTAAACAACACCATAACAAGTGATTTAGTAAATATATGGTTCATTTCTAAATCACCCACATGTTTGGTGGGTGACATACTAGATTTATGATGCCATTCATGTGCAATTTATCATGATGACCAACCATCTTTGGCTATCACTATGAGAAAATTAAAAGGGGTGTTTTACAATTGGCCTTGCAACTTAGTTTTTGAGTTGTAATGACCACTTGCAACTCACCATATTTCTACATTGTGAGTGTTATCAAACAAGTTGCATGAGTTGTAAAGTTGCAACTCATCATATATGTGGTGCAACTCATTGCAACTCAATTACAACTATGCCGAAACCACTCATTTTCAACTATTATGTAACTCCACTACAACTATAGCCATAACGTCATCTTGACATTATTAATTTTCATCCACACATTAAAACTTGACACGTGGCACTATGAAGATTTTTGGATTTTTTTTGAAATATTGATTTCCATCATCTATTATGATTGTTAAGGGTATTATAACATGTGGCCTAATAAAAAAGTTTCACATGGCATATTAATTAAAATTTGAAAAATAAAATAAAATAATAATGCATTTTAATAGTTAGGTAGGTCGATACATAGCCATAGGTAGGTAGGTTGGTAGGTTTTAGGACTAACATACTTACATTACATACCTACTTACTTACCTACCTACATAGGTAAGTAGAAGAATAAGACCTACTTACTTATGTAGGTAAGCAAGTAGGTAGGAAAATACAATACTAGTTGAATTAAAAAATAGTCTTGTAAATATATATTTTTTATTTTGTCTTTAGGGTCAAACTTTTTTAAGCTCATCCCAAAATGGCACATGTATTTTAATATGAAAACATAAAAAATGACAACTTTTTTATATTGTTTGTGACATTCAAAGACAAAGCATATGGGTTAAATCCTCTAGTTGTTTTTTATTTGCAAATTGAGTTGCAACAACATATGGTAAACTGGTTGGTGACTAAACACTTAAACATTCAAGGCAAGCAAGATCCAAGGGAGGGCTCTATTGTTTTTGGTGTTTAAACAAAACTAAACCCCTCCTATTAGCACATATAACGCATTAAAAATTGTCCCAAATGGAATAGGATTAAGAAAGTTATGGCCCCCCAAAGTAGAGAGGGTCAAAAACTCAAAAAACAAACCATCGAATGTTACAAAGGCCAGTTCTTGAACACCCAAAAACTTCCTTGTATGTTATTATATTACCATTAGAGTTCAAAGATGATTTGTATAACTTTAAGTGGCGTTTATATAACACTTTAAAAAAATTTAAATGAATAAAAAATAAAAATTTTATGAGGTTTGAAAGTAGGAGGGGTCAAATTAAAGAAAAATGAAAACTTTTGCAATTTGAGAAAACGTATTCTCTTTATAGCTATTTTTTGGCTAATCCCTTGACTTTGCATTTCAAAGATGATTTGTAGAACTTTAGGTGGCGTTCCTATAACACTTTAAATCATTCAAAATGAATAAGAAATATGAAAGTTATGATGAAAGTAGGAAGGGTCAAAATGAAAAAAAAGACAAACACATTTTGCAATTTGTAAAAACTTATTTTCTTTACAACTTTTTTTTAGTTGGTCCCTTGGCTCTTCATTTCAAAGATGATTTGTAGAGCTTGAAAAGGTGTTTCTATAAGATTTTAAATCACTCATAATGGAGAAGACAACTAGTTGCAACATAATTGTTGCGTTAGTGGCACATTTATAATAATTTTAAAATAGTTGTCACATGCAACTATAATGCAATTCTTTCAAAAGTCAAACATGGTTGATTACAATATATATAAGTTATGTACAATTATGGTATTGAAAACCCATTTTCAACTCACTTACAACTATAATACAAACCAATTGATTTTCTAACATGGCAATCTATTTATTAATTCCCCATATTTCCAAAGGGATAGTTGCATACTAATTATAATACCTAAGGGGTAGTTGCACAATATTGTATATGATTATTTTTTTAGCTTTAATTGTAGGGCAATGTGGTTTCAATGGACACAATTTCTCATAACATGTGGTCAACAAGGTGGGTCTTAAGGGGTGAAATTGTGGCCCCTAATCATTACCATCTTCTAGAAGGTAAAATCATAGGGACAAGGTCAATGCCTTATTACTCAACAAAACAAAACTATCCTCTACTAATTTACTTTACTACAACTACTCACATAGTAAGTAAAGAATCATACAAAGAACAAAAGAAGAAAGTAAAGGTGATATGTTATCCAAAAAAGACCTATCATTTTGTAAGTAGGCTAATCCAAGGAGGTAAGGGAAGAAAGTAAACAAGGGCAGCATGGGAAAAAAATAGCATCTAGAAATGACTATTATCCAAGGGTTTGTAGTACCTTCAACATTTCAAAATATTACCATGTTGGGTTTTGCAAACCTACTACAACTACTATCCCATCTCCACCATGCATATAGGTATTCTAATGGTTATATTTGTTGGCTATAGCACCTTGAGAGGCCTCTCCCCCTCTCTCTACTATCTACAACACACTACATTCCCTCATAGCCAGTGTCTACTACCTATAGTAGTGCCTTTTAGTCCATAAGCAACTACTTGCTAATGTTTTCCCACTACTTTTTACAATAAGATATTAGTTGTTATCTTTCAGTGGCAGCTAGTAACTTATTACTTTAGAGGCTACCAAATGGTATGCGTCTTTATTCTCTATTCTAGAAGAAATGCAAAAATACCATTTCAAGGGAGGAGTCTATTTGTACAATCTCAAATTACTTTACCTTCCACATTTTCTAATATAATAGAGATACAACCAACACATCAAGTCCCTCAACCATCTTTCCATTAAAATCACACATAAATACAAGCACATTGTTCCACTATTCACACATTTTCCCGTGAGTTCTCCATTTTTCCTCTCCAATTACCAAAAGTCTCCCCCATCATAAAAGTCCTCCCACCCTTCCCTTAATCTTTCCTTCTCCACAAAACCAAACAAGGCCCACATTGACCCTTAGAAAATAGGGTCCTTATGCTAATCCCTTCCTAAAATCTCCTAAATGATTGGTGGATTACCCCCCAACCACTCACTAACATGAACTATTTAATCCCACTAACTTCACCCCTTGGATAAAGGATGGTAAGTCTATCACTAATAACTATTAATTATTAGGAGGCCTATGGTACTAATTAGTCTAGATATTTCTACCCATTAACAGTTGGCCTTCCATATGCAACCCTACCAACATTATATAGTTTTCCATGTTTTCATGCATTTAAGGATGGGGACCCAAGGATGATTTGGGATTCCCACTCATCTAGTATGGAGGAACCCGATGTAGATGAGAGGGAATGGGCCATGGGGTTCCACATTGGCACCACAATTGTATAAGGCATTTCAAAAAGAGCCCGTAAGTAGATTTTGGGGCAAGCTATGGATGTCAATTGCTTCACATGGATTTTCAGTTTGGTCTTAGTAGCACAAAGATGTTTTGACCAGTTACATTTACCCACTCTAGACCCCATCTTTTACTTGTTGCACCTCTTGTTGGGTCAAATATGTTAGTGCAAATGTCACAACCCTACTTTGAGGGAAATGTGAGGATGAAACTCACACTCCCGAAATGGGGACTTGGGAGTCCTCCAGGACTCTCGAAACTTCAGAGTTCAATTGCAGGGGTCAAAACACCTTGCATTGGGGTGTTTTTTATATCATTGGAAAACTATGAAGTGTAGATGTCGGAAATGGCCTCACATTGGCCATTTGGACATCTATAACACAAGTTATGGCAAAAAGAAGGGTTGGGAATCAAACTAGCAGTTTGACTCCCGACCACTAAAAGTCAGGAATCGACCTGACCTCGGTACGTGCAAGTAAAGTGCGACACACCATTGGAAAGCTTTCAAGGAGAGCTACAACTTTGCTTCAAACCTCATCCTAATCGGAGGTCTGAACAAAGAGTTATGATCGTTCAAAGCCCCGGGAGTCCAAACTGGGACAATTTCGGGACTCCCAAAGGGGAGTCCTGGAACAAAAAGTCATTTGGATGTGGGTGTTGTGGAAAGGCACAGAGTATATTATATGGGGGAAGGTGGTGGTTTCCCCCGAGTCCAAGCCGTGGTGAGTCATGTGAATCCAAAGTTCCCCGTGGCTTGTCTTAGCACCAAGGGTGCTCCAGAATGTGAACTAACCAACTTATTGGTTGGTTTGATGCAGGTTCGAATAAGTGAATAGCTTGTCATTTCTTCCTAGTCCCATCCTGGAGCTTCAGCACACCCCTCTACCCCTTTTAGTGCTGAGAGCTGGAAGCATGCCCCGAGTCCTCCATAATTTCGCAACTTGAACAATTTAGCCCCAACTTGGGGCTAATTAGGGACTTGGGAGCACATTAACAAAGTGGGGGTGATGTTACAACATGACAAATACATCAATGGCAATTGTGGGATCAATGATTCCAAGGGAGATTTATGGGTGTGGAACAAGAAATTGGTGATGCCAAAAGACGATGGCACCTTTTCACATTTTGGATAATAATCATAAGCCATGCCCTTAACCTTGGGTGCTATGTTCCATCACCCCAACCCAAGGTATAGGTGATTACATAAACATGGGACCTAGTGATTAGCTTGGATCAATGGTCAATTTATTAATTTATGGGTATAAGTTTTTTTTAACTTGTGTAATTATTACCGAAGGTTTGTGAAAGGTTTTAATAGCATAGCCAAACTTAACCTAGTTGACATAGATTGACCATGAGTTCATTTGGGATGTGGCACAAGAAGATGCCTTTCAAGAATTGGAAGTTAAGCTTTCATCAATTCCTAATTTGAGGCAACTCGTCCAAGGACGACTGTCCCAATTACACACTAATTGGAGCATTGTAAGGTTGGGAGCTATGCTTACCCAACATGATGATGATGGTCAAGAATTTGTGTTAGCATATGTTAATCAGTCCAACAACAAAACAAAGGTTAAATACAACTCATACATGAAGGAAAGTGCCTTGTAATTGTTTGCGTTATTTCATCATTTTGATATTATTTTTATGGTAGCCCATTCGTTTTGGTTATCGATCACCAACCTCTGAAATACCTTATGGAATCAAATCAATTTACAAGAAAGTTGGCCAAGTGGGCACTTATCCTGTAGGAATATGATTTTGATATAATTCACAAGCCTAGTAAGGTCAATCAAGATGCTAATGGGTTGAGTCAAAACCCAAGTTCCAACAAGGAGGATACTATTGGAATTCATTGGCATGGTGATGCGAATTTAAAGGCAATACCAAGATGGCATGTTTTTGCATACCTTTGTACCTTATTGGGGTGTTCTGGGGATTTACTTCAAATTGGTGTGGATGTTGGGGATTCCCATGATGCCAATATGGAACTAAAGGGCAATGGTAACCTAGACATTTATGAATATGCATCTATCATTGCATATTTGTAAAAAGGTCAAATTTCGATTATATCAAAACCCCAAAGAAAGGGATGATGTTGTGCATAGGGCCAAATGGTTCAAATGGGAAGGTAATTCCCTCCTATGAGTGTGGGAAAATGGATAAGTGAAGGTTGTGCCTTGCCCAAAACAATGTGAAAACCTTGTGAAACATGCTCATGAAAAGTTGGGCCATTTTGGGGTCCAACAAACATACAATCTATTCAATACACAATACTGGTGGTGAAGGATGCGATTGCAAGTTTAGTAGTTTGTTTCTAGGTGTATGGTGTGTGACCAAGTTCGAGCATCTCTCGATGCATCTACACCTCACCTACAACCCTTACCAATTATGGGGCTTAGGTACTAGTGGAATTTGGATTTTTCTAGCCCATTAAGTTTAATACCTCGACATAATCGATATGTTTTCGTTATGATTGAGCATTTCTCCAAATGGTTAAGGAGTTGGTGCCATTGTTGGATTGTAGCAATGAAGGGGCCACATATGCATTTTTGGACAAGGTATTTAATAGGTTTGGGGCGCTAGCCAAAGTTATCATTGACCAAGGTACGAAATTATGTGGGGGATTCCAAAAGGTGTGTGAAAAAGCACTAATTGATCATCCCATGACTTCACGAGATCATCCTGAAGCAGACATGTTAGCTGAATAGATGGTGCAGATGGTGAAGCAAAGTTTATAGAAGTATGGGTTTCACAGGGGCCATATTCGAAATTGGGACCTACAACTACCATGGTTGGCTAATGGGGTATAGGTTCAATCAGCAAGCCTTTCTTTAATCTTTTTCACCATATTTCTTATTGTTTAGTCGTGAGCTTGAGTTATTAGCATGATCAATTCGACAAAATGTAATCATTATGAGAATTCATGATTTTTTTAACTTGAAAACTAGTAGAAAACAACCCAAAAATGACAAATGTTCAACTTGACTCGCAATTATCTTGGACAAGTCATATTGAACATGTCCATTTTGATTGGGTCATTTTGACTGATTGTTCAAAATTTGGGCAACAATTTTTTTTGGTAATTAATTTTGAATTATGTACCTACCTACCCACCTACCTACCTCTTAGCTAGTTAGTTACCCTACCTACTAACCTACCCTAATAATTAATGAATAATTTTAATTTAAAATTATTTTATATTGTTAAAAAAACCCATCTAGTTATCAACCTAGCTACCTAGGCCACCCACTCAACCTAAGGAGTTTAGGTAGCTAGGCCACCTTGCTTAAGCTGCCCATTTGAATAATTAGTTAGGCCACCTAGTTAAAGTAATGGCCTAAATTGCAAATGTGGGGACTTGTTCTCCTCACCTCCACTTTTAGGAGTCAAGTTTTTAAATTGCACCACCACCTTCATAAGATGAAAATATTTGTGAACATATTGTAATAAACATGTTCAATTTTTTTTACACTAGTTACAAAGGTAGATAGGAAGATAGATAGAAACATAGGAAGGTAGGAAGGTCAAACATACTAACTAGGATACCTAGGCTAGGCTACCTATGCTATGTACTTTATACTAACTAGTTTAGGCTAGAACTTATATCAACATGGGCTACATAGTATATTAGCCTATGCATAAGTACTAACCTAAACTATGCTATATCAGGTTATTATTCTAGACTATGTACTAGTTAGATGTAAACTTAGGCAGGGGCTATGTTAGGCTATATATGTTGGCCTAGGTAGGAGGTATTTATGGGTTACTTAGAGCTATTTAAGGGCTATGTAAGGCTATGTAAGGGTTATGTCTAGGCATAAGTAGAGGCTATGTAAGGTTATGTAAGGATTATGTAGGTTATGTAAACCTAGGTAGGGTCCAAGTAAGGGCTATGTTAAGCTTTGTAAAGCCTAGGTAGGGTTAAATAAGGGCTATTTTAAGCTATGTAGGCCTAGGTAGGGCTCAAATAAAGGCTATGTTAAGCTATGCAAGCCTAGGTAAGGTTAAATAAAGGTTATGTTAAGCTATGTAAGCCTAGGTAGGAGGTATGTATGGGCTTTGTAAGCCTATTTAAAGGTTATGTAAAGCTATGTAGGCCTAGGTAGGGTCTAAATACGGGCTATGTTAGGCTATATATGTTGATTTAGGTAAAAGGTATTTATGTTTTTGGGCTACCTAAGGCTACTTAGGGGTTATATAACCTGATATGTAGGGGTGATGTTTAGGCATAATTAGTAAGGGCTGTGTAAGGTTATTTAGGGGTTATGTAAGCTATACATAAACCTAGGTAAGGTCTAAAAAAGGGTGAAAACATGAATAGGGGGACTGTTTGGATTGTCACACTTGTCACTTTTTGAATTACATACAAATGTAAAATTTAAAGCCATATTCAAAATTAACATTATCAACTTTTTAATTATTCATGTTATCATAGACTTTAATGGGAATCATCACAAAAAAATTGGACGAATTCTAAGAAGATTATGGACTTGTAATGGACTTTTGAAATGACAACATTACATTTGTCACACAAGAAAATGAAAATTGTGGATTCAAAAAAATGTCAAAGTAATGTGAAAATAAAAAATAAAACATCATCAAATGAAAATTTTATTAGTGAAGTGCATTTAAACTTTCTTAATATACATTTTTTAATTTTTTAAAAATTTAAATGACCTAATTGTTATAAATTTGATCCTTGAGAGTCCATTTCACATTACATTTTTTAGTCTTTTGCATGGATTTTTGGATCACTCACATCTTTAAGAATGTTCATAAGTCTGTTTATTAATATTTATGAGTAAAAGCATAGGGGATAATTATAGGATTTATGGTTTTATAATTGTCAAAATGACAAAAAATCATTAATGTTAGATTATGGACTTTCAAATGCCACTTTTGAGACACCTAACCAAGCTTTCGCCCATAAGGGCTATGTTAAGCTATGTAAGGCTAGGTAAAAAATATGTAGGGGCTATGTAAAACTATATAAGGTTATGTCTAGGATAGGTAAGAGCTATGTAAGGTGATATAGGGGTTATGCACACTATGTAGGCCTAGGTAAAGTCTACATAGTAGCTACCTAATTAGGCTTACATAGGGGCTTTTATAGGGGCTAAATAGGGCATGGCTATTTAGGGTCTTCAAGGTTATGAAGGCCCATATATGTAGCTAGGGGGTACAGAGGGGTACCTAGACATACATAGGGGCCAATATTGTTGGGGTTATATATTGTAAAGGCCATGTGGACCTATATATGTAAGGGCTATGTGGGGGTTATATTGTAGGCTTATGGAAAGGTTATGTAGGTTTAAATACAAGCCATGTAGGCCTATGTAAAGGCTATGTAAACTTAGATAAGCCTTAATTTTATATAGCCTTACATACATTTGCTCTACATAGCTTACACCATAACCCTTACATTACCTAGCTACCAAATCTATGCAAACCAAGGCCTATTTAAGCTAGCATAGGTTCACCTAAGATATAACCTAGGTTCATGTAGGCTCACATAGATGTACCCATGCTAGTCTAGGCCTATCATTTATTTACCTACCCTTTTATCTATCTTTTCTACCTTAATTTCCTACCTACCTACCCTACTTTAATTTCCTACCTCCTAATTACATATCTATATGTGACTTACCTACAACTTGTAAACAATTATATGTAATATTTTCTTTTCCAAAATTTATGGTTGTACATGTCCCATTTGGCTCCATGTTTTATTTGACTACACCTTTGTTTTCGACTAAAGGTCTACACATTTTGTCTTATTTGACTATAATTATTAATTGACAATATGTTTCATTTGACTCCACCCATGTCCATTTCGACTAAAAAGGTTCACTTTTGGTCATATTTGACTAAATGTTACATTGACCAAGTAGTCAAAAAGGTCATTTTAATCAAATAAACTAATCAAAAGAGACATGTCACTTTAGCCACTAGGGGTTTATAGTCAAATTGACCATATTCTTAGTCAAAATGGACATGGCAATCAAGTTGGACCATTTGAAAAGCCATGAATTCTTGTAGTGAATGACAATGATCAACATGGTGATCTTAATGTGTGGATACATGCATGTGAATAACAAACCACCTTGTTTTGATGTGTTATTCCCATAACTATGGAAAATTTGGCAATTGCCTAATACTGAAATACATTGTGTTATGCCACTATCTATGGAGGTGGTTATCAACCTTAGATTCAAAGGTTTGAACCAAGAAATTATTTACTTGCAATAGATAACACTAACTACTTTGGATGTGACTATAGGACGTGTTATTCTACGTGTGCAAAAGGTTTTACCTTTTGAAGTGTTATTGTTGGAAGGTTGAAATGGCTAGACATGGAAAGACCATGTGTGTAATTGTGTGCTATGTCCTTTTCCCAACGTGGATGGCCAAATTGACCCATTTTTAACTATGGTTCCTACTAGCTTATGATGTATGTTGTATAGGCATTCCTTAAAAATAGCCATTATGTTGATTTGTGATAATTGTTCTCGAAGTTGGCATATGGAATGTCTCATGCCACCATTAGAGGAACTGCTAATTGGCAAATGGTTTTGTCCTCAGTGCACCCAATAGACCTTGGTTTTTAACATAATAGAACTAATCTAAGGTTTTCTTTCATGGTGATTCACATTTGGTTAAGGATTTAAAGGATTACAATTAAGCAATTGACAATTAAACCATTTGCACCCGACCTAATGGTCCTTTTGTTTTGAAACCAAAGTGTTCATCAATGGTGGATTTCCAACAAGTAATTTTGTAATGTTGTCTAGCTTAAGGGAACCTCAGTTGTAAATAGGGGGGTAGTTTGAATGTGGTGTACCATTTAGGGTATTTTTATGTTATGTGTTGTGAGTGTGGTGACAACAATAGTTGTAGGTGTTGATTTAGGAGTGCACGATAGTTATCAGGTGTGTTAATTTAATTGTTAAATTAGATCTTAGTTAGTTAAAAATAAATTGGGCTAGTTAAATTAATTAGTTAATTTTGAACTACTTCAAGTGTGAACAAGGTTCGAGATATTTGTTATGGGATATAATCCCAACTCGTGTGTTCTCAAATCACTTTTGGTGATTTGAGATTCCAAAGCATAGTGTTTTCATGTTTGTAGGTTTTTTCTAAGTTATGTAGTTTATTTTGATTCATAGTTTTTGTTATTTTTATGTTTTGAGCTTGAATTCTTGCTTGTTGCAAGTGAGTTGCATTTTGGTTTGGATGTGGTGTACCATTCAAAATATTTTTATGTTATGTGTTGTAAGTGTGGTGACAACAATAACAACATGTAGGCGTCAATTTAGGAATGCATGACACATGAAAAAACATGCTTCTTTTTTGGAGAAGGAGGCATATTTAGGCTTCTATGTTGGGTAATGCCCCATGTTCTGAAAATATTGGTGGTGGGCCAATCATATGGCTCATTCTAGAAAAGGAAAAAAATTGTGTGTGCATTCCTCACTAATTAATAGAAATGCGACTAAGTATTAATAGATAAATAGGTAACTGCCCTCTTAGGAAGGAGTATTACTAGTTGAGGCCAAAAATAGTGACAAATATTTTCAGAAATATAATTTGCATGCAGCCAATGAGACAGCTGAACATGCAGTGGGGGAGGACAGATTTTTTCCCAGATGTTCCCAATGTGATCCCTAGGGTGTTCCCAATTGGCACAGAAAGTAGTAGGTGCAGAATTTTTTGAGGGCAGATTGCTATACAGAGTGCTTTGGTTTCCTGGAAACCAGAAGTTACGGAAAAAATCAACTGGTTTTCCAAGATGCCTCAGAAGTGTGCAGCCTGACTGAATCTGCGCTCCAAATCTGCCCTTTAATGTATGCAAAACACTGCTGTGGTTTTCAGTGTACTCAGAGGGTACCTTATAACCATGAAAGTTCCTCTGCTGAGACGAGCAACTTTCCAGTTTTGCACTGCTGTCATTTGCACAGTGTCTCCGTAGAGGGCCACTTAAAACCACGAAAGTTCCTCTGCTGAGAGGAGGAACTAGGGACTTTTCAGATTTAGAATGTTCAGTAGATGTGCTTTACGCACAGTAAAGCTCTCAGGGGAAGGCATTCTTAGGCCCACTTTACCCGAGGGTCCAGGGTCCAATTTCCTAGGAACCAATTTGGACTGATTTGAAGCAAATCGAATCCTTGAGTTGGACTACACCTTGGTCCGTAGCCTGATTCTTGGTTCTCCAAATCCGGAGCTCTCCTTTGAGCACTGTTTTTTGGTCCAAACCGATTGATTTTCCCTCCAAAACAGGTGCCATGTAGGTTTAACCTCAATTTGCCACTTTTTGGTCTTGGACCCTCATCTAAAGGCCTTGGGACCGATTTAAAGCTTTTGCCTAATAAGTCCCTGGACCTTGGACCCTCGTCTAAAGTCGCCCTTAGAATAAGTGGCCGCCTCTGCTCTGCCTTGCACAGGTCCCTTATCCTGAGAATGCCCCCCTAAGTCTTTACCAGCACTTTATAATGCAGCACTTTATAATGTAGCTTTTTAAAGTCATATTTTTTTCCCAAGAATAGCATATAAAAAGTCACCATGTATCCACTTTTTTCTCCCAGGAATGTCATTAAAAAGCCTTAACACGCCCCAGAAATTCCTAAGTAGGATACGTTACAACATCATACCCCTCAAAAACAGGAGGCACTCTATGAAGGTGTAATAGTAAAGGCCTCTGAGACTCTTTTTCAGTGAATGTGGAGGTACTCTTACAGAGCATAACATACTATGAGGCATTTTGGAAATGAAACTATTGCATGCAGGGGCATTCCATTTTCTGAAATGACTTGTGAGATGTTTCTTTTTTCTCTGTGATTCCCAATGCGTATCCATTGGATATCCATTTGGTATCATGGGAAAACAATTTTTAAAAAGAAATTGTGTTGATTTTTACACTCAGTAATGCCCTTGGAGTGTGGGAGTTTCGAAAGTAAGGACTCCTCAGCTCCAAATCAAGTAAGCCCTTACTTTTGGAACTCCTTGCTCCTCAAGTATTACCATGCAGTTATGGCCTTGTGATCCATGTAAGTTTAGGCTTGTGTGATAGGTGCCCTTCTTTATGGGCTTCACTAGAATAATAGCCTCACACAGGCCTAATTCTAACAAGGCATGATACACAATGACCTTGCCATTCATGTGATATCGGCAATGGATATCGTATTGTAAATTGGTCATATCTAGGGGGAAAATAAGTCTATTTCAATGTACATCATCATGTTGTTGTCAAAAAAACTTACAACCCAAAAGGGAACTCACATTAAATGGCAATATGTTCTAAGAACCTATCTAAACATTTAAAAAGTTGTTGCCAAGCCAAAACCAATAGGGAAATGTCACGATAAGATTTTCAATTTTTTTGAATTCTAGTGATTTTTTTACTAAAAATACACAGAGTATGCAATTGAGTATTCCCTTTTAATATACATTTTTTGCATTTGTGCAAAATTTTGCACACAAATAAACTCATCATGACATGCATGTTTGAATGTTTCCAATCACATTGTCACATTTTGAAAGAATTGCATGATGTTTTTGGTATGATGAGTGCATCAACCATTTTTGGAGAAGGTGGTTTTGTATTTAATTTTGTAAGTTATGGATTGATGACAAAGCCACTTGGGGTTGGGTGTCCAATGTATGTGAATCCTTTTTCTTTTTTTTGGGGGGCAAACAAAAGGACTTTACTCAGCACAAAAGAAAAAAAAAACAACCACCTGGCTAGGACCAAGGGCCAAAACCCAGGGGGCCCGGGGTACCACACATCACTCATGTAACAACCCCAAATCTAGGTCTTTGGAAAGATCAAAAGATTTCCTTACCACTTCTACAATAGATGACATGTCTAGCACCCTATAGCTTGTCAAATTCAAGTAGTAAGAATCCTTCCACATTCGAAATCTTAATAACTCTAAGTGAAATGTCCTTCCAAGCCAATCAACCATAATCGAGCAGATGGCCCCACATGAAGGACTGAACATGGTATTGAGACCATTGCTTCTGATTGAACACTAAATTATTCCTCTCAACCCAAATAGTCCAAAGGGCAATGCTTCGAGGAAGATGAGAATCCTTTTACAACCAAATCAAAATGAATCATCTTAGTTTATAAGGACCAAAATCCATTGAAGCTACTATATTCTATAGTGATTTGTAACACAATATCCTTGACTAACAAAGCAAGGCCACTAAAGCTTGTGGTCAAGGGCTTTACCATGTGTGACGACTCATTGGATTTTTATTTTTTATTTTTTCATGTGATACCCAATAGGTATCATCAGAAGAAACATAAAAATATATAAATGGGCATTTCAAAAAAGGTAATGCTCAATTCCTTGTTTCAAAAAATGAAATGCTCAAATAAGACTGAGCATTGTGTTTTCTGAAACACCCACCTTTCACAAAAGCGAATTTATGGCTGTGCCTTCCCAATACACCAGAAAATCCAATGAAGTTTTTATGATTATGTTCACCTTGATTTGTATGGTGGGTAAGGGCCCAAGGTATTTCCCCACATAAGGGGCCTGGGAGGAGGCAAAATGGGCTTGACCTTGTCATAAAGAACTTAGACTAATTTCCTAATGTATTTGGAGAGCACTTCATTTTTAGGAGGAAGTTTATGGCAACCAGTGGCCTCTTACATTAAGCTCAACTAGAAAGTGACACTTGTGAGCCAACATTTGGGTTTGGCTTGCAAAATGATCCCATTATTGTATGGTTAAAAGAGCCATGAGACACCAAATAATTGTTCTTCATTGGTTGGCTCTAATGATTGGCCCTAGTTGCTGCATTTATACATTGCTTGACCTTATAGTGTTCTGCGTTTCATGGTTGTGGGTGGGGAGAGGAAAACAATTATTACAGTTGTGACACAGCCGTATCACAATTATCAGTGCTTTCAGTATAGGGAAGGAAGGCTTGCTCGTCAAGCCCTGCCATAATATGAAGGTCCAAGGGTGGTACACAACTCCGACGATGCATCAGTACCTTCTGGCAACAAGAAAAATGCAGGAAAGCAATGCAGGCAGTGCTTTCTGTATAGGGGAAGGCTTGCTCCTCAAGCCTTGCCATAATATGAAGGTCCAAGGGTGGTACATAGCTCCAAAGATGCATCAGTACCTTCTGACAACAAGAAAAATGCAGGCAATGCTTTCAGTATAGGGGAAGGCTTGCTCCTCGAGCCCTGCCATAATATAAAGGTCCAAGGGTGGTACATAGCTCCGAAGGTGCATCATATTTTGGGAATGTCCATCACCCATAGGATGGAAACACTGTAGAGGACAAGGCAAATGTGATCATAAGCCTAAACAATAGATAGATTACAAGGGGTAATAGAAGGAACTGTTTAGGAGCCAAATGGACCTTACACCTATAAATAGACATAAGGTCGCTCCTGCTCCTAAATAGTAAGTGTAAGATCATAGATGTAAGGTCCCTCCTGTTCCTAAATAGTAAGTGTAAGATCATAGATGTAAGGTCCCTCCTGTTCCTAACTAAGAAGCTTAAGATCATAGAGGTAACTTCCCTCCCACTCCTAAACAATAAGCATAAGATCCTTCCTGTTTTCAAGTATGGATATCTAAATGTTGAATGATATAAGGTGCCCTCCAAACAAGCTGTCAACACATGTAGGCCCTGCCTACTTATATATGTATAAATATAAGTAGATAGGTATGTAAGTATAGATGTAGGGAGGTGTGTGTGTATGCATATATGTGAATAGGCAGGTATGTGGGTAGGTAAATGGCTAGGTAAGTAGTACGTAATTGATGCAAAGCAACGAAAATAATTCAATGTACTTGTGTTTTTTTAAATATAAGATATGCATGAGACATATCTTTTGTCTTTGATTGTGTCAGATTTTGTTTGCCACATGTGTGATGGTGGTGAAGATAATAAGTTAGGTTATAGTGTGATTCTTTTGTATGTCTCATTTTCTTTGTTTGTCATTGTGTTTGTGTACCTGTTCATGTGTTTTGGTGTGTTTTGATTTGTATAGTTGTATGTTTCATGTTATTCTTTTGGTATAATGCATTTTTTATAAAAATTAATAAAAAAGTTTGATTTATGTTGATGTGAGAAATTGGGGTTTTGAACAAAGACGATGAAAGCTTTAGGACATTACAGTTTTGAATAAAGGCCCCAAATATTGTTATATTTTTATAAATAGGTAACTAAGTAGATATATATATAATTAGCTATGTAGATAGGTAGATATTTATAGAGGTAAGTAAATAGGTAAATAGGTAGGCAAGTAAATAAATAGGAAGGAGGGTAGTTGCCTTCAGCTAGGCAACTAGCTAAATGGGTAGGTAGTGAAATATTTAATTAAGTAGGTGGATAGGTAAATAGTTAGGTAGGTAAATGAGTAGGTACGTAGGTATGTATGTAGCGAGGTAAATAGGTGGGTAAGTGTGTTGGTACTTGGGTGGGTGGTTAGGTAGATGGGTATAGGTAGGAAGGTAGTTAAATAGGTAGTTAGTTAAATAGATAGATAAATAATTGGGTAGGTAAGTAGGTGGGTACATGTGTAGATAACTAAATAAATAATTAAGTAAGTAAATCAATAGGTACATAAGTAGGTATGTATGTTCACATATGATAATTTGATTTATGATTGAATGTAGGATTTATATGAGTATATTTGATTATTATTCATTATTGTCAGCAAATTGCAAGTGAGTTTATTATCATTATTTATGTTTTCTTGTTAATTGGTATTTTGTGTTGATTCTTATTGTTGGTTTACATGTGCATTTATTTTCTTTTCTTTGTTTTATTTTTTAGCTTGTTTGCTAATCTGACATCATTCTTTATTTTTAATCAAATTGCATTCAATTTGAAACGTTTGATTTGATTGAGGTTGAATATTTGAATTTTGAGGTTCAATGAAAAATGAAGATTCAATTTACCTTCATTAAATTTGGTTTACAAATATATCAAAAATGAAATAAAAATATATTTAGAATATAAATACATATTACATATAATATATTGAGAATTTGGATTTGATTGAAGTTAATTTAATTTGATTTACAAATGTATAAATCATGTGATGGAAAAATTAATGTATATAATGAAACTTTGTTTTCATAATAGTTTTATGACACAATGGTATTTGATTATTATTCATTTTTATGGTTGGTTTACATGTACATTTATTGTTTTTTTTTGTTGTGTATAATCTTTTGGGAGTGTTGATGTCAAATGATTAAATACTTGTAATTTAATTTTAACTTTAAGGGAAAATGAAATCTTAATTTAATTTAATCAAATTTGATTTACAAATGTATGAAAAATGCAATAAAAAGATAAATTGTTGGTTTACATGTGCTTTTTTTTGTGTTTTATTCTTAGGTATATTTTTTGTTATGTGAAATGAATGGTTTTAATGAAATTATATTTGACTCAAAAATTTCAATTGAATTTAAATATTTGAAATTTTTAATGAAAATAAATGTAGTTTAACTGAGTTTTTTTAAAAAATAAAAGATTTTTCGTAATTTAAAATTTTTGTTTGATGTGTATGAAATGAATAGTTTGGATTGAATTTGTTTTAGGTAGAAAAATTAAATCTAAACTAGTAATCCAAAATTTATGAAATCATTTGAATTTGAGGAATCTTAATTTGATTTGGATTTGGATTAAATTTAATGGGGTTTGGTTCGCATTTGATTTATGGAAATATAAAGAAGTGTTATGAAAAGAACTATAACAAAATTCGGTTTTTGTGGGTGTTTTGGGATTGACCAATATTTCATTGTTGTTTGTTATTATAGTTAGTCTGTAAGTGCATTCTTTATGTTCACATTGTCACATTATTATGGACCACATATTGGAATTTTAACTAGAAGTTGAATTTGAAAAAGTGAGCATAAACTAAGGCTTGATGAAACCAATACTTGTTATATGTTTAAGTTTATTATGTATTGCTATGCATGTCCAATCAAAGAGATCAGAAATTTTCCATGATCAAAAGTTCTTAAAAGTTTTAAAAGCCTTCTATGGGTTTCATAGATACTTTCAACTAAAAAATCTTTGAGAAGTAGTTTTGATAAGTAACTTTTTGTTTCATAATGATCAATCACAACACCTTTATCAGTTCAATTTTTATCCAAATTTTATGAGCATGGTTCAGCTACATTTAACATACATGTAGATTTTAAAATGAACAAACACATTAAATGTTTAAAAGTGGGTTCTTCATGCTTAAAAACTTGTTTGTGAATTATTTTTTAAAACAACAAACCATTTTTTTTTCAAATTCCTTTATGCAACTTTTGAATATTTGATAATCACCCACGACCAAATCATCATTATTATCATTATATCCGACTTTCAAATGGTTTGGAATTTTTTGGTTATAAATTTTTAAAATAGAAACAACTCACCAACACAACATTTTTATAACTTGTAATGCTTCTTCGTAAATGAAGCTTTTTGTTAATGAGTTTAATTTAAATTTTTTTGACATTTTATATTAAAAATTTTAAACAAGCAAACACATTAAAAGCTCAAAGAATGAAAAGAGATGAGTTCCTAATGTGGTTTCTAAATCTTAAATCTTCATACTTATGTAGTCGTAAAAGTTTATTCTTTTTCTTGAAAAAGTAATGCGATGGAGTGTTTTGACAAAAAAACATGTTTTAATGGGTTCGATTTTAATTTATTTGTTGTCATGATTAAATTACATTTAATGTACCCTTGTAAATCTAATTTCAAAAAAACATAATTTACTTGTTTCAAAGAAATGACATATAAGTCCCAAAAGATTAAAAAAATAAATTTACTTTCAAGTATGACTTATTTGAACAATTGAAAATGTGCTAATTACTTTGTTGTAATACAATAATAGGATTACTCTCCTGAACTAAATTAAATTTGAATTGATACCAACTTGCTTAAAATTGTTAGTGAGTCATATTACATGTTATTATATGTTAACCAAAATTGATAATATCAAATTTAAATCTAACAAATTTCATATCCAATTAAATTAAACATTAATAGATGAAGTTCAAATGAAATTAAACTTACATCATTAAACCATAATTTTTATATTTTAATTCTAATATATTGAATGCATTATAAATTTAAAACATACTTGTCACTTAATAATAACTGAATTATATTAGATGTTATTTCATGTCAACCAAAATTGATAATATCAATTTTAAATACAATGAAATTAAATTGCATGAATTTAGGCCTAATAAAATTCATATCCAATCAAAATTGAACATTAGACTGGAGGATTGTTTTGTAATTTACTAACTGTTTTTCAAAAGCTGAAAAAAAGGTGGATCTAGGAACATTGTGCCAAGGAAATTTTAATTTGAGGAACTCATGTGAATCATCTCACAAGTTTGTAGGTTCTACCAGATGGAAGTGAAAATTTCACAAATGTGGGAACTTCAAACTCACCCGGTTCTCAGATAAGTCAGTTCTCATCTATACAACAACAACCAGTTTTCACAACCTGATTTATTTAAATTTTTCATTAATTAACAGCAGTTTTAATAATTTAATAATTAATAATTTAATTACTTCATCACACTAAAAAAGCAACACCATGTGAGAAAAGTAACAGCAACAGGAAAAGAATCAAAGAAATGAGAAAAAAGTAAATAGTAATAAAGAGAAGAGTAATAGCAACAGGAGAACAGT
>Ga0209611_10004962_pt1 | contig 22546 bp, 14 predicted proteins | sample S1TSphgellanicum_3_FD_187693 | JGI IMG/M metagenome (GOLD analysis project Ga0209611, IMG submission 187693) | Host-associated microbial communities from peat moss isolated from Minnesota, USA - S1T2_Fc - Sphagnum magellanicum MG (SPAdes) (version 2) | ecosystem: Host-associated > Plants > Peat... | reverse complement strand
CATTTGTCAACTTTAGACAAGAGTACATTGCCCGATGACAATTAATTAAAGTGGCAGGCATGACAATGGGTTTGTTCCGAGTCAATTCCCCTGGAGCGAGCGTCGTCAATTGCAACTTAAAAGCCTTCTTTCAAAGGGCTCATTTGTCCGTATAGTGGGTCACCCCCACAAAATGTTGTTGTTCGAGTAAGTTAGGTGTTTGTCTTGTCTCCCCCCTCACACAATCGTAGGCAAACATATTGAAATAAAGGGTCGGGGACCCACTACAAAAATAATGTAATGAAACCCCAAATATTTGGATGGTCACCACCGAAATAATATTGGGTCGGTGGGTCAATCATGGCGATATGCCCTAAATTACTTGCACCGACCGACGCACTTGAGTAACTTAGGTTGCATTCAGCTTTAAATTCTAGAATTTACAGGGGGCAAGACTAGTAGTACAGCCATACCTTGAGTCACATTTCCTCCCATCACTCAAACTGGGGTTAAGTTCCCAGTTTCCGTCACCCGGGAAATGACCAATTTTGGGCGGTTCTTTAATTTTGGGCTGTTCTTTGAATTTGAATTAAAAAAATCGAAGAACCACCCAACATTGGTTACTTGAATTTGAACCCCCCACCCAGTTCCATTTTTAAAAAAAAATCAAAATAATTTAATTCCCAAATCCAGGTGTTTGAAAAAATTTAAACAACCCCATATGGGGGGGTTTCCTGAAAGGAGCAACAAAGAACCAGCAGTTCAGGGTAAGTTCTTTGACCAGTTCTTTGATTTATTTTGAGACAACTGTGGTTGTAGGTCAAGACTCAAGAGTGGTTTTATTGCCAGTCAGGGGGTCGGTCCATAGTACATTTAAATGCCACAGTTACTCACTACTGGATCTATCTTTGTTTGCATCACTTTGATTCATTTAAGCATCACTCATGACAAAAAAGTTGCCATAACAACTAACTTTTTCCATTGGAATTTGCCATGTGGGGGCCGACCACAATCACTTCACACAACTCTACAAGTCAAACATTGACCAAATGCAAAGTTATGAGAGCTGTGAATCAAATTGGTTACATTGACAGTTGTTAGCATCTATCTTTCAATATGAAAAAAACATGTATTTTTAAAAAGTTCTTTAAAAAAGTTCCCAGGTACCACAAGCCCCTAACTACAAACATATAGTGAAGTAGGAACATACAGCTTTCCAAAACAGTTGCACTTTCTAATAGAACTTGACTGTTACCCAGAGCATAGCAGGGATTTCAATCCCTTTCTGTTACCTTGCTGCCATCTCAGTTGTGATGGACACAGCAAGGTAATGAAAAGGGGCCCTTAATATGAACCACTTGTGTTTGTTTGCCCCATACATGCTTGGTAAAACCTAAAATCATACATGCATGTCTATTATCTTAAGGCAATAATAAATATTTATATCATAAAAAAGAAAAAATAATACAAAAAAATTAATCAATTTCATTATGATTTTTTCTATTAAATCTTCATCAAAGTCTTATTGAAGCTTTTAAAATAAAATCAATAATAAAAATTTATAACATAAAAAGCAACAATAATATTTTTAAAAATCAATTAAAAATAATTTTCATTATTGAATCTTCATCAAAGCCTTATTGAAGCTTTTTAAATAACATCAAATTAATTTAAAATATTTATATCTCAAAAAAAGAATTTTATATTATAATTTCAATTTACTCAAAAATTGACGTGTTTTACTTTAATCAATTCTTGCATAATTTTTCAAATCAACTTTTTAAAAAATCTCATTTTAATAAGACTTAAAGGAATTGAAGCTAATTATTTGTATGTTTATCAATAAATAAATAAAATTAATCATATGAATTGTTTTAAACATTTCATAGCGATATGAAACCTTGTGATACAAAAAGGCAAATGACAACCCAAAAAAATTAAATGATATAGAGGGATGATTAAACCAGTTACCCAACATTCATACTTTGAAAAGAAACCTAACAAGTAGATGGGTAAACTTCAAAACAACCCATCAATTGGATGGATGCACCCAAAATCTATACATACAGTCCACATAGCTTGGGGGCAATAACAAGAATGGTGAGCATCACCTGAGAACAGGGGTAAAGGTTGATCAGAGTCACTTGTGCGACATTAATCAGGCATGTTTGGGCACTTATTTCCATAGTTATTAGTCACATGTGAGAGACATATGATCAGCCATTAGCCATGTTTGTGCACTTTCACAGCCCACTTAAGTGGTCCCAAAATTGAAAGGGTTAAATTTTTTTTTTGCTAGCAATTAATCAACAGTTTGCTTCACTTCTATCATTCATTCTAGTTACAACTATTATAACCAAAAAACACAGAATTTAACAATCTGAAAATATTGAGGTTGTTGAAAACTTGAGATATATATCTGGATCTCCTATTTTAGGATGATCTACCAATGAGTAAATTGTGGTTCAAGAGCATTTCTAAAGTGCTGATCACAAACAAAACAACTGGAGATTCACCAAGTCAGAGCCTCGCTCTCGCCTTCATCTTTTTGTTTCTCGAAATTCACATATGCATCAGTTTGTTGATTTTGAAGATTTAGCAAGCAAGTATCTCTCATGAGGATCTATCTGTACACCACCAGGAATTTCTACTGGTGAACAGTTCAAGCAGCATGTCACATGCTTTCACCCATATACATCTCAACTGGCATGTCTAGATTTCCACACTGATGAGGGATCAGAGAACAGAAGACCCCCTCATTGCTTAAACTTATGCAAGACCCAGCAGAGGCGAAGCACTCATTGCACTAGGAGAGAAGTAAGGTTGCAATTTACGCACTATACAATGTTTTAACATATCCTTGTGTGCTTAGCAGCCACTGAGGGAAACTTCTGTTCCAAATTTTGGCTTCCATGCTGCAAAGGTAAGAATAGCTGCAGCAGCTTCAAGACATTTCATTTGGCTTTTATGTCCCACCCAGTTTTACAAATCAGTCACTTTGGGCACTACACAAAATAAAGCTCAAATGAGAACCACATGAGAAGAACCTGTAACACGTGTGAGGCCAATGTTCAATAGAACGCTTTCATGATTCTAAAGTGACTAGAATGTCAGACTCTATACAGAACACGTGAAGGAGTGACAACCTCGGGGATTGAAAATAAACTCCTCAATGCGATTAGTTGATACAGCAAAACTATATGCAGAGAAAAATGTGAGAGGTATCCAACCCTCAGCAATTTCAAAGGCTATGGCATGGCATCGAGTCTGAGCTCCATAGGAAACCCTTCAACTCCATCAGGTCCAAACATTTCTCGAGGACATTCAGGCACCACATGCCAGGAACCGTCTGACAAGTCAAACAACCATGTATACTCCCACTCTGGGGAAGAGAAGATGAGAGCATCCTTGTGCTCCTCGGTGCAAAAGCTGTAGATGTTGAATGAATCAAAGTCGTACTCACTGTCAAAAGGTTTGTATGGAACTTCACCTACAGTGATAATATCAAGACCCAAATGCTGATTGACTACCCACACTTGGAAACAACCCTGGTCAGAAGACAAGGGATCTAGTATGTAATTGTTGGCACCAGTAACTGTTCTTGTAAGCACTAGAATGCGGCCACTACTTTCAACCAGGCCCAGTGTCCGGGAGTTCAAAAAGCCATGTGTGGAAGGAATCTGCAGCTGTATTCGGCTCCAAACACCTCTCTCCAGATTGTAAGTAGCAATTTGGCAAACATTTTGAGATAGACAATACATGAAGCCATCTGATACCACAGCCTGACATGGCCGGTTCATGAGGTAAGGTAAACCATCAGATGCAGGAATAGAACCAGTTTCTTTCCAGACCCTTGTGGCAGATTCATAGACTCGTGTAACCAGATCTGACTCTTCTATCACAATAACCCTGTAGGAATTCTCTGATTTGTCAACCACCATTGCCACAAAATCCGGTAAACCTTTGCCACGTAGAGGGAGCCATGGTGGGAGTTCTCTCCAAGTCTTTGTGATGGGGTTACACACACCCAAGGTGACCTCATCTTCTGAGTTGTAGACAGCAAAACAGAGTAAGCCTCCACCTGTAAGAATGAGGTAGAAATCTGGAAATGGAAGGAAATTGAGTGAGAAATCATGCCATTTTCGTGCAGTTGAGCAAAAAATAGAGGCATCTCGAGCAAAATAGGCAAATGTGAAGAGTGCAGGCCCAATTTGCACTCGGTGATCCTCCATCCCATAAAGAACATAGTAGGGAAGCTCAGAGGTCACTTCTGCACGAGCTTTGACAAAGCCAGCCGAGTGAACAAGACCATTCCACCGCCTGCATACCATGCGCATGCTGAAGAGTGCTGGAATCGGCAAGTGTGCCAGTATCAGATCCACCAGGGGCTCAGGGAGCAGTCCCCAAAGCCTGCCATCTAGGTCTGTACATGCACTGTCGGTCTGCGTCACCACCATGTTCACATTGGAGCCTGAAAGCAAGAATCAAGCAAACTCAGGGAAATGTCGAAAATCTCAGCAGAATGAATCTCTTTGCTACTGATAGTTTGAAAACTCTCTCTCTCTCTCTCTCTCTCTCTCTCTCTCAGAGTCTCTGTGTCTCTGTCTGTCTGTCTGTCTTCAGACTCTTTCGGGTAAATCATGACAGATTCACACATGAGGGTTCCTTAACAAATAGGGTTTGGCATCTTATATCTTCCAATTGTTGCTGCAGTAAATGGCTTGAGCCACATGCCAGTGAATGTGCGTTCTTGCAGATTGATTAGCCAGTGCCAAACCCTAAAGTGGTGCTGTAGAAAATACTGTTGATGAGAGCTGGATGTGTTCTGAAGCAGCAACTCATTTCAAATGCAGACAGGGGTGGCGATAATAAAGAGGAAGGGGTATAATTCAGAAGCAAAAGAGACTGTGAGCATTGATCCACAACGTGGAAAGTTGAACTGCACATGGAAGCTAGGGTTTTCTCTTCACAGATGTTTTGTGAAATCTTGTTTCTCCGACCCTAGGGAAAAGAGACCTTAGGGGTGCACAATTTCCAGAACACGAGAGGAGGCGACACAACACACAGAACAGACATACAGAGAGCCAGAAACTAAAACCAAAAGTTACAAGCCCTAGTACAAGACAACAACCTCAAGGTTGACGCACCAGTATGATGATGAGCAGGCATGTTCTCCTTTCGGACGCCAACCTTGACGGAGAAGAAATCCGCGGCCGTCAACTCCCGACACAGCATCTGGAAGATGCCTTTGATCTCCTCCTGTGTCATGCGGATGAGCTGCTCGTGCGTCAGCTCCACCAAGGTCCGCATATTGTAATGCTTCGCATTAACCTCCGGCTCATACGAGTACGTCCTGATCGTCTCTTCCAGCCTCCGAATCTCGTCCTGCACGCTGCTCGTGCTCGACGATTTGGTGTGACTGGATGACGCCGAAGATTCGCTATCCAGTACGCTTCTCAACATGTCCATTTGGTCCCTCCTCGTTCCTCTGTATCTGTCTCTCCGTCTGTTTGTAACTCTCTCTCTCTCCACCTGATTCTCTTCCTTTCCCTCACGTACCTCAATTTCCCGATCTCATCGGATTATCCTCTTCCTTCTTCTTTATGCCATCTCGGCGAGCACCTTGTTTCCTCATGGCTTAGGCTACAAAACTCCGCAGAACCGATCACCTTCATACTCTTCCTGCAAGGAGGGTACAGCCTCCTCTTCTCGGAAAGCATGTTCAGTCGCAATGGCTGCAAATCCGAGAGGAAATGAAAATCCAAAAAAATGAAAACGGCAAAAGAGAATGAATTTCAGTATAATAATTTGTGAACGAAGAAGTGAAAGGAATACTGCTAATTGTGCAAAGGAATGTGCGACAGAAGAGAAGAGAAGAGAAGAGAAGAAGAGATTGCGAGCTCTCTCTCTCTCTCTCTCTCTCTCTCTTCTTCTTCCTCTCATCTTCTCTTTTGTCTCTCGTCTTTTGCCGCTGCAAGCGACCGAGTGAGCGAGCGAGCGTCGCGCTTGCACCCTCGCCTCGCGATTCTCGTGAGCTTCTCGTCCATCCGTTCTTACCCTCATCTATATTTCATCCGTTCGCACCAAACGTCTGCCAACTGGATGTCATCCATTCTCCGGAACGTCTGATAATTGGCCACCATCCATTCTCCCCGATCGGTCTCATAACTTGGAGGATATCATCCATTCTGCCGAGTGTCTGATAACTGGTTAATCATCCATTCTGCTGAACGTCTGATAACTGATTATCAATCCATTCTCCCCGAACGTCTGGTAACTGACTATCATCCATTCTCTCCGAGCGTCTGCTATCTGGCTATCATCCATTCTACCGAACATCTGCTATCGGGCTATCATCCATTCTGCCGAACGTCTGCTGTCCTGGCCACCATCCATTCTCCCGGACGTCTGATAACTGGCTATCATCCATAGTTATTTATACATCATTTTGTTATCCTGTATTTCGGGCAGATATTGGGTGTTTGATTGTATTTTTTCCGTCTTGCCCAATAGAAATAGGGCAGATGAATTGTTTGTGGAGTTGCTTTATACAGATGGTCAGATTTTTTTTTTAAAAAATTTAATGTAAATTTTGGTGTGGGGGTTAATAAGAAGAGCCTATGTCCAAAGTGAGTTCAACATCTTTTGTTTTGGTGATTTGAAATTCTGGAACACAAGGTTATGTTTTTGAAAGTTTGTATGAGTTTTTTTATGCAATTGTTTTTGACTCGGGTTATGTGATTTTTTTTGTGTGCTTTTTAGGTTTAGATTTTATTTATTTTTTGTAAATTATATATATATATATATATAATTTTTTATTTTTTTAATTTTTTTTTGACATGTTATGTTTTTAAAATATTTTTGTGTTATGTGTTGTATGTGTGTTGATAGTGAGAAATGTAAGTGCCAACATAAGAATGCATGACAACTAGTTTTCAAAAATCAATGCTAAAAATAACAAACAATTGGAATGTGGTGTGACTAATTGTTGTAAGATCAGAAAATGTGTCTAAATATGGCCATTTTTTTTCAAAGTTTAAAATTTTTTTTAAATAATTTTTTTTATTAAAAAATAATCAAGAGAATGAAAAAATGTTCTCATTTCATTTGTATGTTGCCGAGTGATGCAAAAAATTGCTCAAAAAGAAACATTGGGCCAGACATAGTAATTTTTATACCTGAGGTCAAGTATTGAGGTTAGTCCTGGGCAGAGTGGAAAAGATTCCAAAGATCAATTTGTGGGCAACCCAAAAAAATTCAGGAAGTTTTCACAGCTTTGAGTTTCTTGGACAATTTTGCCCAAAAAAAAACCTTATAAAATATAAAAACTGCACTCTTCCAATTCGTGGGCAGGTTGGGGGAAAGTGTTTTTAAACCCCCTAAACCCTTAAACCCTAAACCCTTTTTCTATACATCCAAACACAACTACAAGAACTCATCTGAGTTTCATTCAATTCAGCTCTTATTGAAATTTGTGTGTCCAGACCTAATCCAGAAACATTACATCACTATTTGTGGATTGGATGCAACCTAATACCACCACTCTTAAATCATCCATACTTGTCATATTTGTCAATGATGAACTGCTATCCTCATCCACTTTGGTAATTCTCAATTTCCATCAGTTTGTCTACAAGTTATGGTGACTTCATCACTCATGTGTTCAATCTTGTTTATTCCAAGATCATGTCTTTCCATTGGCATAACACTAAAAGGGTTCTTTTCTTTTCAATTTTGTGATATTGGAAATTTGGTGATTTTGTTCCAAAACAAGCATAATTAGTTGAATTTACACTCGAAGAACAAAATCTTCCACAATTTTCCACATTTTATTGTTGGAAAAAGAACAAAATTTGTCCAAAAAAAAAAAAAAATATACAAAAAAAAAAAAAAAAACAAACCAAATACTAACAAGCAAGATTTAATTCCATACATCATTCTTGAATGGAGATAATGCAACATACTTTTTTCTATTCTTATATATGACACACACGAAACACAAGCACAAGCCCCCTTAGAGAATGAACTTCATGATTTATTGGCCTTGCCTACCAAGGCAAGGATATTGTGTTTAGATTCAATATAGAGTATAGTAGCTTAAGGGATTGTGGCCCCTAGGCAATTGGTCTATTTTTATATGAGGATTTCTGAAAGATGATATTTTGGGCTTGTGTTGAAACTTGAGATTAGTTATAGAGTTATAATATCTTTGAAGGATTTTGGGTTCTTTCAGAGGATTTTTTTGAAGATTGTATTTTTGCATGGCAAAATATTTTAGTTTCCATAATTCTTCTTTTGCCTTAAGATACTTTTTAATGTAAATGGCAAGGCCACAGAGAGTGAAACACCCCTTGTTTACTAACTAAAAGCATATGTGCACTATATTTGGGTGATATCAATATCTATTACATCCAAATTTAGTGTTAAATTTTTACCTTTCCCTTACTCATGAAGCTATAAATGCTGAACATGATACATTGAGGAAGCATCTACATGCCCACATGTGGACCAATTGTTATACCTAACCAATCAATAACAATCAATGTGTGACCAATAAACATGATTAGTCAAATAGCAACAATCATTTTCTTTTCCCAAAACAAGTGTTCACCCAAGAAGCAAATCTGCTCCAATTGTGTATGCAAATTGATATTTCCAACAACTTGGTGTAATAGTCATCTAAAATTTGACATACAAATCCTTTTTTGAGTAATGCAATGGAGATTGCTCTAAACATCATCCCTTTAGAACTTTAGTACAATTATATATTGCGACACATTTCTAATAGTAAATTTTTGTTGCAATAATTTTGGATAAGTTCACACCCAACATAATTTAGAACCCATTACATCCCTTGATATTCACCACTCAAATGTGTACAAGCAAAACACCATAGCATCTTCAAATGCTATCACTATTAGATTTCCAATTTGAATGGTTATCATCTTGTAAAATATGCACATGTATGACTTTCCTTATTCCAGTGTGCTTCACGTTGTTTCCCTTGAACCCTATAATTCATCATCAAGTTGTAGTGGTGAACTTGTGCAACAATTAATTGCAGAAGCACTGTAATACTACAGAGCACACAAACGCACACAAAAAACGAAAAGCAAAGAAGGGCTTGAAGAGCAAGCCCGAGTCTTAATCCTGTAACTTATTGGTTGCCAAAAGCTTTTCATTACCGCAGTATATATATACCTCAGTTTGACTCCATTAGCTTCATACCTTTCTTGGCCTTGTAGGCTAAGATCAAGTGTAGTATCTGTTCTTATTAGTTTAATATCTGATACTAGTCTTGTTGAGCCGCATGATATTAATCTAATTTTTCCTCGGGGATGGGGTTGTCTGGTAGCTTGCTACCTGGTGTTGTGCATGTCACCTTGATTTTGCACTGCTTCCTAGGTTGGCATATCCCTCTCTTCTGGGGACCCAAAGATATTCAAACAGGAGTTAATTCTTCCTATTTTTCTACTTGTCCTGATCTTTGGTTTTGAAAAACACTTTTAATTCTAACCAACATGAAGAAGGCATTTATTATTACCACAAGAACTTGGCCTTACAACTCTAAGGCAATGCAAGGGCGGAATGGGACCAAGGCTCAAGCAATGCATTTTTCTTTAGCATGTATGTAATCCAGATTTCAACAATGACACATTTGATTTGGACTTCAGTGACTTAGAGACTTTCAATGACACATCACTTGGAGTTGAAGTGGTGGAATGTGATTTGATACTGGAAACATAAGACTGTTTTTGCCACTACTTTGTGGAGGAAGCTCATGAAGATGTTCCAACATGTGTCACAAATCCACACTTAGATTATTGATGGCACCAAGTCTTTAATGATGACAAACAAGGAAGATGTTGGTGCATTGAAAGAGAAGGCTAAGAGAAAGGAAGAAACAAATCATGAATCTGAATGAATGGAACAAGAACCCATTAAGAACAAAGAAAGAAAAGTACAAGTGTCATGGCTCTAACCTTGACTGAAAACCAAACTTAGGAGTGAGGCAATGAGGCGGGTTGTATACAAGTCTGAGACTTATCAAAGAGTTTTTCGTTTTATACCAAAGTGTTTGCAAGTGTCCACAAATGTCCTGTGCATTAGAGTGCAATTTGGAGGAGAAAAGCATGCCCAATTGGCTCTGGAAAATGCTGGCATTGCTACCCAAGGAAAGCTTGGGGAGTGTGGTGGCAGTCATTGGTTCAATGTATATTATGATAATAGGTTCCCTGTAGAGAAAGGAAAGAAGATTTTGTTGAACAAAGTGTTGGCTTATTCAGTCTTTGGAAATTGGAACAGAGCAATTCTAAAAACCACTACAATCTCACCAGGCTGTTGTGCTTGTTTTGAAAGTGAAATATCTTCACTGCTGGATATTTCCAACCGAGTGCATCTGTTTTGCTACAAAAAGAATTGGACTACATGAATCTCTGGTTGATAAATCTGGGTTAAGCTGCTTCACATATGAGGACATGCATTTGCAGTGATCAAGGCATGATGTGGGGAGATGTGACTTGGGTGAAGTGCTAAACACATGCTCAAAAAGCAAGTTGTGCTCTGCATGTTTACATGCATTCTAAAGCCATCAAGCAATGCCATCTATATGGAGACATCAGTGGATTGCCACTCTGCCTGAAAATCCTGTTCCTGCTCTCTTAGGCAGAAAGAACACTGTACAGCTTTGTTGTGAAATTTGCTGGCCATAGCATGCCATCATCACACCATGCCACACATTTATCAAATATGTTGGTGAAAGCTTCACGTAGAACAGTAATGGTCCTGTGTGGTCAACAAAATGTGCTTTCCATCGTAATCCCCTCACCCAATTCTACTTGTTAGGACAATGGAGACTGGTGCCCACACATAACTCCAGGCCTCCCAGGTTGCCAGATTGCTTTTAGAATTGGATTTCAAAGGTGATCTTACCAATCTGCTCACTGATTTTAAAAGCTTCTTCCGCAGGGGCAATGCTTGGCATACCCCACCAGTATCAGACAATAGATCTCACATACCCATATCTTTTTTATAAGTAGAAGACATTCATACCAGAAACAAAACAGAAGTAGAGATAGACAAGAAATCACAGAGAAGAACTGGTCCCCAAAGCACATTTTAGTGTGACTGTCTGTCACATACCAATCAAGATACTGCGGGAAAGATAAACCATACATGTGCCGTGAGTGTAGGTTCAAGATTGTTGTTGTTTTGTGGAACTATTCAAGCTTAAAAGCGTAAGAGATTTTGATATTAATATTGTTGTTTGAAGGCATTAGCTTTTAAGAATGTGATGCCATTAAAATGTTTGAATAATGTGTAAAAAAGGTCAAGATGTAAGGCTTCATTTTAAACTTTGAATGATATTGAGAAGTTGATTGAACTCGATTCCCAATGTGTCATGGAATATTCAATATAATAAGTCTTTTTGTCAAAGACCGAGGCAATTTGACTATTTTTTGGTATTGTGAAGATTGTTTTAGTTTTTCCGTCATAGTTTACAACTTACAAGTATAATGTATAGACCCCATATCCATTCAAGCATGATGTGTTCTGATTCCAGACCCACCAAACCAATTGCATCCAGTGAAGAGTTAATTGGCACCACTGTGTACTTCCATTTCAAGCATGTGCATTTATGCATAAAAGAGAAAGAACATCTCCCAAGTAGTTGGAAATTAGAGAAGATAGTGTGTCGGATATTAGGTTGAAATCATGATTCATATCCTCAACACCACCTTCCCACTTGAATATCAGGCTTTCCTCATTACAAACAAACTGTTATACCTGGAGACCCATTGTTTGCTTACAAAATGCATATAGTCAAATTACCAATGATAACAATGCATCCCTTTGCCCTTAAACAGACACAACAAGAATCACATAATGTATTTTAACGGTATTGGCAATAAATGGTCCAGAAGCATGAAAAATTGGCAATTCCTTTATTATGACAGGGTTTTGGCTTTCTGCCACCCACCTGCATTAAGAATTCTTGTGCACCTCCTTATAGCATTGAAATTAGACAGCACAGATTCCAACCATGTTTAAGGAATTATCTTACAAAATAAAAGATGACCAAAAACATGGAAGTAAACATGATGAGAACATTCACAAACATACCCTAACTTCATCAGTTGAGCTTTCTTTCCCAGCCATAGTGAAGGCTCTGCAGCCATGGGAATTTCAAAGAGTCAGGGTTATGTTTTGTGGAACAAATCACCATCAATAATATTAGTGTTGCACAATGTGGGTGAGCACAAATCTGTGACAACAACAACCAACCACCAGAATTTATCTTCTTGTTTCATCCTCAGAACCCATTCCCTTACTTGGGCAATGAATTTGAAAAGCCCCAACTTTCTCTGTTGACAATTAGCACAGATCAAATAATTTGAAATAGATTAGACCTGGACATTGTTATTTCATAAATCATTTACTGAAGCTCCAGTGGATACCAAACCCTGGTCATTCAAATATCCAGGGCCGGCATAATCAATGGGCTGATCTCATTGAATAGTTGGCAACTACTTCAGGCACAGCACAATATCCAGTAAACTGGTAGCTCAATCATCAACACCATGAATTGTGACAGTAGAAACTCAGCAGAAGTCATTGAAAAACTGAATATGAGGACCCACCGTCAGATTACATCTCACCAACAGTACAACAGAGCCAGTTTCACATTGTAAGATAGGCTCTATAGACTACCAGGCCAACTGCATCCCAGCAGCAACCTGCATTGCAAGCACATCACCGGAGCCTTCTTGCTTCCCTCTCTGACTCAAGAAGAGTCAGAATGTCACCTGCATCAAGAGTGACAAAAATTTCACCCCAGTTATGCATATCCCAAATCACTGTGAGGTTTCCACGTCTTATTCAGCAATCCAATAGTCATGGTGCAACCTTCCCTAATGAAAAAAGGGACAAAAGCCTAAGATCAACATACAACTAGAAACATGACTTTGAAAACCCATGTTGTGGATGGGAGTTACCCAGACTTCTCAACATTGCACGGCAGGCAAAAGGGATTACATGTGTTCTCATTGTGCAATTCAAAGTTTCTCAACAATGTGGACCAGATACAATGATCATCTTCAGATCATCTCATTCCCGTTAAAAGGCAAGCAGTGTGTGATCCTTCAGCACCCTGATCAACCCAGTGTACTAAATTCAAGGTTGCAGCGTGAGATGGCATACACAGGGCTTGAGAAGCAGAGGGAAAAACTCAAAAGAAGTCTGATTGCACTAACTGAAGCCCCCAAAGCAAGAACCATCAAAGGCAAGAAAGAGAACACAGATGAGGAGCATGGATACTGTATAACAGTGTCAAGAGAATGTACCTTCACGCACAGGTCCTTTGACATTGCGCATGATTAGTCGATTTTGGTCATCCAAGAATTTCACACGCACTTGTGTCACTTGTCCCCGTGACCCTGTTCGGCCAATCACCTTCATCACAATCGCCAATTTCACAGCTGTATCCTGCAATCAACCAACCATGGCGCCACCATCCTATCTCCTTAGAACAAAGACACTGTTAACATAGGATCAAGCTTCACACATCTTGGCACAGTTGTGCAACACATACTATTATGCATCATAGCACTTAGTAGGGTTTACCACAGTCTGAGATGCAGTTTTCTTGAGAAAAAACTCAAACATCCTTCATTGCTGAAAGAAAACAAGCAACGAACAGAAAAGGGATCGAGATAGGTAACAACAGGCATGCAGTAATGAGGCGTAACGATCTATCTAATAAAGAGAACATGAAAAACCCTAATACTGTGCACCGCAAATATAGCGAGAGATAACGCAACATGAACCCCCAAAAACAGAGAGACGTCAAGCTGGCCATGAAAAAGAACAAAATGTAGACGATGATAAAAACGAAGCAGAAAACCGCGGCCGCGGACGACGATATCCGAAATTTTTCTAAAAACTTCCACAGAATCGAGTAAGTTCAACTTCTTCCTAAAACACGAATCCCGACTACAAACAAAAAAAGAAATAAAATCAATAAGGAAATAAGAAGGAAAAGGAAAAGTAGAGATTACCATGCTGAAAACCGCGAGTCGAGAGAGAGAGAGAAAATGCGAAGCGCAGGCGGCGATGAGGATGATCCGCAACTCAGCACACAAGCGCAGCTGCAACAAAAAAGGAGCCTTTCTGAAGAATCGACTCTCTCCTTGTTCGTCCTCAAACCCTAATTTGAGATCTTAAAACGAGGATACTATATGTGAGGAAGACCTGGAAGAGAGGACCTGGAGTGTCCTTCCGTTCGCCTAACCTAAAATGAGATCCCAATCCAGGATACCCTATGAAGACCCTGTTCACACCGGAAAATGTCAGGTAGACAGAGCTGGCCACTGTAATGCACTGAACCCATTGTACACCATGGCCTGAGCCCAAAAAATTATCTCTGGCTCAACTTAACCCACTGATGATGATGAATTCTTGGGCCAACTCAAGCTCGTAATTAAATGTATTTTGTTGTTGGCCCAAGGGCAAGGAGAGTAAAGCCAATGGACGAGGCAAAGAGGCGACGTCTAGATAATGCCATGTATGAGGCGATCACATCATTCATGGGTTCTTGGGTTGGGCCCTAGCGTAAGGCCAATGGGCCAAATTTTAAGCATGTAAGAAGAATGCTTCATTTTGGGTTGGACTAGCGGAAAATTATTATTTTGTCAAACAAGGTTTATTTGTGCTGGCAAGGTTTGTTTTCCTTCAATTTTTTTAATACACCAAAACCTTGATCTGAAAACCATTTCAATTCATGTTGAAGAAAATTTTACATGCATTTGTAATACAGAACCCCATATTCAAGCTAGCACGGCATGGCTTGAAGATACTATGAATGCACTTTACATATAATGAACTGATTTCTATGTGTTTGAGCATCAAGCTCAAGTTTTGTAACAGTGAACCCTAACTCTGCTAGATGACACAGCAGCACATAATTTGCTTTGGATATGCACACAATGCCCGGGTGTGTGAGAGAGAGAGGACAGTGGTTCACCCTTTTGATGCAATATCAAGGGTTCTATTGAATGCAAAAGTTGGTCAATTTGAGAAGAAGCATCAAGGAGACCTGCTCCCTGCACCTTTTCTATGCAACTTCTGCGTGTCTAAAATGCTCAACCCTAGCTTTACTGGGGTATATGTACTCAGGATCATTATGCACAAGAACTTGATGCTTGGACAACAATATCTCTAGTGTAAAGAAAATCTCAAAAACTTGCACAAACCATCTGCATCAATGTGAGTGCGTACTGGTGGAGATAGGTCCCACTGAGAAGTTCTGTTACTTCTCAGGCAGCAAAGCCATGCCGCCTAAGTGGTAAAAAAGTCATACCTAGCAGGTACAGGTGATGCTGAATCTCAGGGTGGATTTTCTTTTTCTTTTTTTTTCAATTTTGTGGTAGCTGAAGTGGCGATCATCCATAAAGATGATTTAGCCAGATTTTTCTAAATACTAAGTAGAAAAAAACCAGAATCCTTCTATATTCTTGGCTACCTACTAGAACTTATCATAAAAATCTGGCAATTTGGGAAAAATTTCTTCGAAATCTGGCGAATTTTTTGGGGTCTTGTTTTTTCCATGAAAAATCCTTTTGTGCAGCTCGAAATCAAGTCGAAATTTCGCGAAATTTCGCCCCAAAAAAAACCAAAGGGTTGTTGATGTTAGCCACGGCAGAAAAACTGTTGTATTTGTTGAGTGTGGTAAGTGTTTTTGTGAAAGGATTTCGAGCGAGAGAGAGAGAGAGAGAGAGAGTGGGTGTGTTTGTGTTGAGTTTTTTTGTTAAAGAGACGTATGTTGTAGTAGTAGTAGTAGGCTCGGAATTGCTAAAAAAGGAAGAAGAAGGAGATAGGTGCTTAGTCAATGGAGATCGTGACAGTGTTTTGGTTTTTAGGGGGTTTCTTTGGACAACTCAGTGTGCTGGTGATTCGTCTGCGAGCCATATTGGTTCTCACGCAGAGCCTGCTTTCTTATATTCAGCTCCCTTAGTTTTAGGGTTTCCTTTGGCAGCAGTAGTAGAGGAAGGATGAAGAGGACCCAAAAGAGAGAGAGAGAGAGTGCGGAAATGAAAAGAGATAGCAGATCCCCAAATGGGTCCTCGGCATCAGCAACAAATGGAATCAAGATTTTCAGGATCAAACTCAATACATGATGGATGGTACGCCACATACTGGACCCAATTTTTTTCCTTGTCATTTCTGCATTTCAGTTTTCCCTTTTGACGCAACCAACGTGAAAACCTCCGCACTGACAAAATGCTGAAAGAATGTCACAGAAGCTCTATAGAAAGTACATTTGTCTTGGTTTCTATCTGCTCATACCAGAACCTCTTCTTTACCTTCTTTTTTGGGTTTCTTCTGTGGTTCTTAATGTCAGTATTGAGAAATATTCTCGATGCTCCTGAGAAATGAGAGTTACTCTTCAGTGCTGAAATTATATACCTTCAGGGAATCTAATGAAGAACTGGAGCGCAGACACAATTAGCAAATTGATCTTGTTCAGTTGAGAAAAGAAAATTTAGCTGCTGGCAGATTGGACACGAGTAACAAATTGATCCTGTTCATTCAAGGAAAAAAATAATCAGCTTCTGACAGAATTGAGGTAAACTAAAAACATGATCTATGTGGGATTGTGTGTGTTGTTGAATGTGCATATCTTCATATGGATATCTTCCTCCAGCATGTGTTTCAATATGGTGACATTTACTGTTGTCTTCTTCATCAGCAATGGCCAAACAAGCAGCTGCAAAGGTAGAGGGTAGTTTGGATGCAGGAAGGTACTGTCTATTCAGTGCTATAGAACCTATTCAACAACAGACCATGCTGAGATGTGGGCTTTGTTCTTTGAAAAAATTTGCCCATTCTGTGTTGGAGCAGCAGACCATCATGTGAGTGACCTGCTAGGTATATGATTAAGTAGCAATTGGTTACAATAATGTGCAACAAAACCTTCACACTGTTAAAGCTTCCAGAAAGTTCTTAGACAAGGGCATCTTAAAGGTGTCTAGTTTGAATTGAATTTTGAGAATTGGATCCAGGGAGGGGAAAGGAGTCTTGGTTGGTCTGACGACTGGAAAAACTTACCCTGATGAAATGAGAAAGTGGCTTCTATTGAGAAAATTGCACAGAGATTCCCCTGTTGATTTACCACTACATGTTTGCTGATGATTTTCTGAGTGTCTGGGCTGATGAAACCCTAACAGTAGTGATTCTGCTTCTTACCAAAAGAACATTGTCAGTGCCACCACTGTGCAGCCCCAAAACCCTTCCTTCAAGGGGCCTAATCATGATCTGAAACTTGTTGTGGCCTTTGATTTCCACTTGCTTTGCAGTGACATGAAGTCAAAGCTAATGACTTGCTACTCAAGAACCTGGCTACTTGTTAGTGATTTGTATGCCCCTTGTGCCATGAATATATGCATTCACAAAGGTCCTCCCTCTCACTGCTTTTTGTGTAATACAATCATGAAGGGTTCCTAAGGCTTGGCAACAACTTGAACTCATGTTACAGCATTGACGATGAACAGGGACATTCAGGTTCACAACACAGCAGTACATATGGATAGTAACCTAAGCAATCTTATCATGCTGCAGCAAAATACTGAACCTGAATTTTGAAAACTTGAAGCTTGTAGTTTGTATGAGAGAACAATGGTCCGAAAGAAACGAAGGAGAAAACAAATAGAAAGGAGGATACAGTGAATTTGCATGGTACCAGATTGAGTGTGATGAAACAAAGTAGTATGAGAGGCAATAAGGGGTGTGCATGCCAGATGACAAGGATTGAGAAAGACTGATTATGAGTCATGGCGCAGAACAAAAGCAGCTGTTAACCTAGAAGCAAGAGAGCGAAGGCAATTCACATTGTGAACTTTACAAATAGTACTGACTTGAGGCCCAAGGTATTGTCAAACGTGAAAGGTGCAGCATCTCAGCAATTCATCTGGACGGTCAGAGTAAACAATCACCCTCTACATTAAACCGATGATATCAAAGCAGGACAATGAATAGTTTTGTAAAGAAACAAATGGAGCGCTGATGCGCTTTCTAAACTGGGTCTAAATGGCTTTTAGGGTTCCTGTGTCAGAACAATCCAAACAAGCCAGACAGCTAGCTTTTGTGAGTTGTATGTAATTTGATGCAGCAGGTAAGAAATCATATCTGTCATTGCACATATTTTATGTCTCTAAACAAACATAGACTGCAACAAAACAATGATCATCATAGTTAAATTGCAGTAGATAAGCTCATGACCCAAGCAACAATTGCTATAGCAGGCAGCACAAGAAAAGATGCCTTCCAAGTATAACCAAGAATCCACACCATACTGGCAATCCTCACAATAAGCGGTGATATCAAGCCATTGCATTCAAATGTTTCCCAAGTTCATGAAGGTTGCTGATCACAAACCCTAAGACCTGCGAAGTACTCAACCTCAATCATCTACTTATTGTTTTGCTGCCAAATGCATCTAGGGTTTATTGTCGCATGAGTTGTGGCTGTTCATTACCTATTCCACAATGCAAAATGTGAGAAGACCCCCCTGTTTCTTGAGATGTACAGTAAGGGAGACCCAAGAATTTCTCTGGAAGAAAGAATTGAGGATGAACAAAAGTTTAATTTCAAACAAGAACTTTAGAGGAGGAGGAGCAGAAGAGGAAGTAACTTCTCTATCACCGGCTAGCTCCTTGCAGATTGGCACCATTCAAAGAAGCACCCTCCAATATGGTATCCCGAAGATCAACATCCCGGAGGTAAGCTCTTTGGAGGTTGGCACCTCGCAGATTGGCCCCATTAAGCTTAGCACCCTTCAGATTTGCTTGCTCCAAGTTAGCCTCAGACAGATTAGCATTGGAAAGATCTGCATTCTGTAGATGCGCAGAATGAAGATCGGCATTGCAGAAACTGGAGTCTATGAGACAGGCATCTTGCAAATTTGCACTCTGTAGATATGCCCCAGAAAGAACTGCACCCCGCATCCGTGCTGCTATGAATTGACAGGAATACAGGTTTGCAGAGTGGAAATTGGCTCCATCTGCTTCAGCTCCACTGAAGTCTGCTTGCTTCAGATTTGCTCTCGAGAAGAATGTGTTGATGAGGCATGAGTAGCTTAAATCGACACCACTCAAGTCAAGCTTCGAGAGGTTTTGGCCTGAAAGATTAACACCTCGAAGCCGCACTTTTGTGAATTGAAGGCACTTGATCACGTCACGTCGTGTCATCTCAGGTTTTGTGTTGTCATCTTCATCTTTCTTGCACAGGAGTGGAGTAAGGGCCTCAATCAAGCCTGTGAGCTGGTAATACTCTGCTTCCCTGAGAAGCTCTTGGTATGCTGCAATGTCCATGGTAGGCACGACTTCGTCTCTGAGCCAGTTCAGAATGTGTCTGAAGTGTGTACCGTCCCTGTCTATAAACACTGCTCCCATGTTGGCATCCATGTGGAGGCGATGGCGGCCGCTAAACATGACGGCAAGCATGGATTCCGTGTCCCGCTGCGTCAAGGTGTCGATCGTGGTTGCAAACAGCATCCCTCCCACGTTGAGGCGGACAATTGACGAAGAACAAGTCTCCATTGGAAGAACCTCTGAAGCTTCTTCCGATATCGTCGGCCGTCGTGGTGGCGGTGCTGCTGGCTGTTTCTCCGCCGAAGAAGACTGCACTGATGGAACCGCGTCTCCCATGTCGGCAAGAAGCTTTTTATCAGCAGAAAGCTCACATATCGCGTGCGCTCTGGCAGAGATATACAAAAACGCTTACAGGAATCGCGTCAGGAAACCCCGACACAAGATATGTTCGCGATGCGATCTTCTTGCCTCATCCGGTAGATCGCTCTAACGACGCTTCGCTCGCAGACATCGAATGCATTACAAGACACAGAAATTGCACACATGCTCGCATGATCGGATTCCAAAATTTCATGCACTGCAACAAATGCCGCTTTCAGAACAAGGCAAACCGAAGCCGGAGCTTTTCTGCACAGAGACAAATCATGAACGTTTTCTGCAAAAGCCATTCTCACCACGGACGCAAGCTTCATTCCCTTCCAACACACCACAAAAACAACAAAAAAAAACAAAACCAGAGGAAAACAAAACTTTCCCGAAAGACAACCTGAGAGAAGATTCAGAAATTTTTGCAATCAACTCAATTCCAGACCCAAAAAGAAAAAAGAAAAAAGAGAGAATCTCCAAGAGCTTACTATTTTTCTCTATTACCACCTGTATGAGAAAAAGCTTCACAAGAACAGCATAGAAATACATTGCAACAGGGAGATTGAACCCTGCGTGAAATGAAGAAGAAGAAGAAGAAGCCTAGAAGAGACAAAAAACACAATGAGTTCATTTTCATATACCTTCACGAATTTTGAAGCCGAGTGGTTCTTTCGAAAGCTCTTCCTCACGGAAACAATCTCCGAGTATCCAGAAAGCTGCTCCAGACTGTTCAAGCTGCGAAGAATGCTATTTTTCTTGCGATCTCTCTGCTCCTTTCTCATCTTCTTCTTCTTCTTCTTCTTCTTCTCTCCCTTCCTCCCTTCCTCCTGCACAATCTGCAAAAGCAGGAAGCATGTATCATCCATCCGTGAAGCATTTCTCATCTATTCTGAAACTCTGTCCATTCTGGAAGCCATCAGGCCCGCAGGGTTTTTTAAAAGAACTTAGCATCCATCCATGAAGAGTTTCTCATTCATCCTGAAACTCTGTCCATTCTGGAAGTCACCAGACCCGCAGGGATTTTTTAAGGATTTTGTGAAAGGGCGATCTTTCAAAAAATAAATTTAGCCAAATTTGGCTATATTCTAGATATGAAAGTAGAAAAAGAAAAATAGAATCCTTCTATAATTCTTGGCTACGTACTGGAACTTCCACTCTCCTCTTATCTTTTTCTCATCTTTTTTCTTCTTTTTCTCCCTTCTTCTCATCTTTTTCTTTTTTCTTTTTTTCTTTTCTTTTTTTCTTTTCTTTTTTTCTTTTCTTTTTTTTCTCGTTTTCTTTTTGGTTTCTTTTCACCAGAGATGAAACATAATGCTTCTCTGCTGCTGGATGCATGGGAAATTTCAAAAAGAAAATTTATTTATTTTATTATTATTCAAAGAAATTAAAATTTACAAATGTGGAATTTCCACATATCCCCAAAAATGCTAAAATCTACAAATACAAAAGAATATGAATTACCGTTAGGCCATCTTTACAGCAGAAAGAAGCAAACATGATGAAAAGGGTTATTTGCCTGCAGTGGTTTTTTTGGGGACAAATTTTGACAATTTTTTGACAAAACAATTTGAGAAATTTTTGGAAAGTTCCTTTTTTGTTTTTTTAAAGTGTGCATGAAAAGAAATTAAGGGGGGAAAGAAAGTGGCCGGCCCTGCCTTTCCCCAACCCCCAATTCCTTTAAAGAGCTCAATTATTGGGTCTTTTTGGGGTCTATCTTTTGATCACTTTGAACCGACATTGGGAGACGAGAAAAAAAGAAAAAAAAAGAAAAGAAAAGAAGAAGGATGCAAAGTTTATGTAACTTAAGAAATCGTCCACCTTCCGAAGGGAATAACTAGGCTACCCTTGTTGAGTTCCCTTTGAAAAGATTGTAACCCATCTTTGTGCCCAAGGTTTAATCCCGAGGTATTTAGATTTATTTATTTTTCGTGTCGTATGTAGATTTTTATACTTCTACTTTGGGGGGGGGGGGGGCTTTGTTTTGTGTCATGTAACCTTGCCTAGTGCATAATTGAGCCTATAAGCACTCACCGGGGTGATCGTGTATCCGGATTAATTGGGTTGATTTTAGAATTCATGCTCACCATTTGAACTACCTATGGTGTAACTGACATACAAAGATAAACAACATTTCTTTCCCAAATTCCACATTTTGTAGTATTAAGGAGATCCAATATTAGTACCATAGCAACCTTGGTGGCTTTGACACTAATTATGTTTTTTCAGAAATGTTGATATATATATATATATATATTCAAAGAAAAAAATATTGTGAAAAAAAATATTTTATTTTTCAAAATGAATTTTTTAAAAATTTAGTTCATTATTTCACAAACATGTATCAAAGTTGCGAATGTAATACAAAATTTGCCCCAATTATTGGTACCCAATTGTTGGCCTTGCCTACTTACTACCAAGGCAAGGATATTATTGTGTTTAGATTCATTATAAGAGTATAGTAGCTTAAGGGATTTTGGCCCCTAGGTAATAATAATAATAATAGGTCATTTTTTATACAAGGATTTTTGAAAGATGGTTTTTTTTTTGGGGCTTGTGTTGAAACTTGAGATTAGTTATAAAGTTATAATATCTTGAAGGATTTTTGGTTTCTTTGTTTAGAGGATTTTTTGAAGATTATATTTTTGCGTGATGAAATATTTGAGTTTCCATAATTCTTCTTTTGCCTTGCAATACTTTTGATGTTGGTGCTTTATACAAAACTTTCTTCTCTCTTTTTTGGGCATATTGCATCCCTTTTTTTCCCCTTTCCCCTTTTCTTTTGTTAATTGAAAAATATAGTTGGGCTACCATCCTTGCTTTTTTTTTTTTTTTTT
>Ga0209611_10004961_pt1 | contig 22546 bp, 20 predicted proteins | sample S1TSphgellanicum_3_FD_187693 | JGI IMG/M metagenome (GOLD analysis project Ga0209611, IMG submission 187693) | Host-associated microbial communities from peat moss isolated from Minnesota, USA - S1T2_Fc - Sphagnum magellanicum MG (SPAdes) (version 2) | ecosystem: Host-associated > Plants > Peat... | reverse complement strand
AGAGCTGATTCAAGCAGCACGAGTACTACTAGTAAGTACTTCTTCTCTTTCTCCTTCTCCTTTTACTCGAGGTGGAGAGCTGATTCCAGCAGCACGAATACTACTACTATTACTAAGTACTTCTTCTCTTTCTCCTTCTACTCGAGGTGGAGAGCTGATTCAAGCAGCAAGCATACTACTACTACTGCTAAGTACTGAACAACTTCTTCTACTACTACTGGAGGTGGGGAGATTCAAGCAGAATGCATGCTACTACTACTAGATACTTCTTCTTCTTCTTCTTCTTCTTCCAGAGGTGGAGAGATTTAAGCAGCATGCATATTATACTACTATTACTACATAGTTCTTCTTCTTCTTCTTCTTCTTATACCGGAGGTGGAGAAATTCAAGAAGCTGTAGAAGACTTGTTTAACGGCTGCAATTTGTGTTTTGGGACAAAACATTCACAGATTCGTGACAAGAAGAAACAGATTCAATGGAGTTCTTTCCAGCTGGGAGCTCATGTGGTGGAGATTGGACACGGGTGTTCCCTTCACCGATCTTCTGGCTCAGCAGCGTCAAGGCAGGTGAATGATGGATCGTGATCATGTCGCGCATGAGCTGAGCTGCAGCAGCTCTCTGTTGTTACGTGTGTGTTGGTACTCAGCCGCCCTTTAGTCTGCAACACCTGTAGATTTTTCCAGCGAAATTTTACACCTATACAAAACCAATTGCACAACACAAATGCATGTTATAAAATCATGTCATCTTTTATTGGACATTCAAAGTTCTTTTACTGAAGTACTTACCGTATTATGCTACCGAGTTTTTTTTTTCATTAAAAAATTTAAATACTTTCCGAATTGGAAAGGGATTATTAACATGTGCTAGGACGAATTACTTTTAAAGTCTATCACCACGGATGAAAAGGATCTAGTTTTTAGTACAATCTTTTTTTTTAAAAAAATTTTGATCCTTATCAAAATTAATGAATAAAAATTTCATAAGTATCATGTTTTAAACCATTATAATTTTAAATTTCATCATAATTATTCATAAATATGTATATTTATATGATAAAAAAAGGACTAAATAAAAAATATTTTTAAAAAATGACACTATGTCACGATTTTGGTACAGCTTAAAATAAAATTTTTATTTTAGCTAGGGAGGAGGAATACCCAGTTTTTTTTTTAAAATTTCAGAATTGAAAAGAGATTTAAAATGTCCAACCCAAAACTAGATGCAAATGACCAAGAAAAAAAAAGCATGATAACAAACAAAATCCACATGTTTAAAGTCATCACTTTTGAGTATACCAAAGTATCTTTAGAACTAACTATTTTCAATGAGGTAGGAAATTTTATTATTTCCTGGTTGGACTTTCAGGATTTAAAAAGGATTTAAAATGATGTAACCAAATACTACATATAACTTATAAGGAATTGAAAAACAAATGAACGAAACACAAACAGAAACATTAACAATAAAATCCCCTTTTTTTTTCCTGAAAGTAACAAATTGTAAGAATGAAGAAAATTTTATTTATGTAGGAATGCAACAAAAGAACAAGTATGAAATTGGAAAACACAAGCAAAGCAAATTGGATCACAATCTTTTGCTTAAACCACAATTTATTTTTTCTTACTTCCTGCAACCTTCAATCCAAAACTTGGCTCCTTTGAATAAAACTCTAAAATGCAATAATTGGAGTGTGTGATGATGCAAAATAAAAATTTCAGACAAAATGGATGTATTTTAAAGATGAAATTCTGAATCTATTGAAAATCATGATGTTTGTGTCTGTGTACATATAGCTAGTTTGAAGCTTTTTTTAATTTCCTCATCACATTGCCAGCAAATGCAGCAAATGATTTTTTTACATAAGTAATGGTCCTGACATCCTGACCAGTGAATTTTTTTCTAGTCTTCCGATGTTGAGTCATTGACTAGCAACCCAATAGGGATTTAGCATAAAATGGCAATAGGTTTTTTAAACCTGTCTAAATAATAAAAAAGCTAGTTAAGAAAAATGCTACCAAACTAAAATCAGAGTCCAAATGTGGTAACAAATTTTCCCCCTCTTTAATTTTTTGAAAATTTGGTGATCTTTTCAGAAAAATCAGGAGTTCTGTCATAGAATATTCACTTTATATATATTTTTTTATATCCATATTTATTTATTTATTTATTTATAAAATTTTAATATTTCATTTTATTTTTGCATGTCAAGGCGAAATTTAGCTGATCACAACACTTAATGCTCAGCATGTTTTTATAAGCCTTACATTTTTGGCATTTGCATTCGGCCAGCCACCTATATGTAAAATTCATGGCAACAAATCTTACTTCAAGTTTTTTATTAAAAAAGCTCGGAAGTGAACCAAAGCTTGCAAATTGAAGAAAATGGTACATGAAAATAGCACTAGGATATATAAAATACAAACTCTCGAGAATGCAAAACGTGGAATTAAAATCTCAGAGTCACCCACTTCAGAAGTGCACCTACCTACAGAAAATAAACACCACAAATATGAAACCCATCCCTCACGTAAACAAACGATCAGATCATGGAGAAATTCAAGAAGCCACTGGCATGGGAAGCTCAATAGATGAAGGCCATCACTTTTTTAATTCTCACAATATGAAACCCATCCCTCACGTAAACAAACGATCAGATCATGGAGAAATTCAAGAAGCCACTGGCATGGGAAGCTCAATAGATGAAGGCCATCACTTTTTTAATTCTGCACAATTGAAAGACAAAGATGAGAGAGAGAGACAAAGAGAGATGCAAGCAATCACATCACGGCCATTGATCAATATCTCCATTGCACCCCAAGAGCAACCTCTTGGGGGAGAAAAAGATAGATAGTGAGATCAAAACACCCAATTCCTTGATCGGTAGATTATGTGCAAAGACATCCATTTTTTAAAGTACAATTAGCACAAGGGCAGCTTCAACACATGTTTGTCTAATAATTAATTAATTCTAAATATTTCATTTGAAAAAAAAATATTCCTAAAAATTCTCAAATTCTTTGATTTCCTTCACAAAAAAACAAAAAAAGTTCTTTGAAAGAAAATTAATTCATGTCAAAGCTGCCATATTTCGTTGATGGTAAAGCATGCCAACAAGAGGTCCTGGACCCCTACCCAATCCCTCTCCCAACCCCGCCTTTTTACATACATGTAAGTTTTCCAACACACTTGGCAGTTGATGAATCATGTGGGCAATGTCAGGGTACTCGAACCTAGTAACTACAACAAATAGGCACCAGCAAAAGTCAGGTCTCGGCAAGTTTTTACAAGTTGACAGTCAGAGTTCGATCAAACTTTCAAGGAGTTAGAGAGTATCTACAGAAGTCTAAAAAGGCCTGAAAGGAGTCAGCTTGGGCTTGTTGAGGTTAATAGCTTGGCATGGGCCAACCCCATAATCTTATTCCCTTGAACATGGGCCTGGACATCGTACAAATTTTGTTAATGTCATGTTCGATACCTTGCATGGTTTTGTCCTAGGCCCTTGGTAATCTGGGGATGTGTTATGAAATAACACATCTACAATGGTCATCCATGATGAAGGCATGGTAACATTATGAAATTTGATTATAGCTCGGCATATGAAACAAGAAAGTTTTTTGTCCTAGAGTCTTGGGGCGCATGTTCTGTACCCGCTCTTATCCTATTTGGGGGTGGGGGGATTTGGGGGAGGGGGGGGAAAAATTGCCGTATCCAACCTCTCATGTACCTTGAGGCCATTTTCTCCCAACCCCATGACACCCATGATTAGGACCTCAAGACACCATGTCCCAAAGAGGCCATGAAATGAATGGGCTTGGGCTTTGGGTTTAAAATAGAATTGTTTTTGTCGTAGGGTCCCATGATGGGGAATATTGGCTTGGGCTTCGGGGCAAAACTCATAAGATTCCCTTGGACAATGGCCTTAGAGATAATTTGTTAAACTATTAATTACTTTTGAGGATTTCTAATGAAAAATGAAATATTCCTGAATATTTCAAAAGGTTCTTTATTTTCTTTCACAAATGTTTTTTCCTTCAAAAAAAAATTATTAAAAAAAATTCAAACGTTTTTACAATCAATATATTTAGTGTTCAAGCTGCCCACTTCTTATTAATTTGCGCAAAATATATCATTGTCAATTTCCTCGATTATCATTTTGAGAATACCCTCCTCTGACCCCTTATGCATACGAGTTGATTTTTAAAATATTCAACTTGAGAATCACCTCATAAAATGTCAAGGTTAGTTTTAAGTAAAAAAATTTAAGGAGGAAACAAAGCTTGTTCTTTTCAATCTATGTGCACATCTCAGAGTGGCCAACTCACAATCTTTCAAATTCAAGCTAGAAGTGGAGCTGAAATTGGAGAAGTTAAGCCAAAAGAAAATTCATAGCTCAATATCATAGGATAGGGGGAGGGGCAGCTTCAGCACATGTGTATTGTTCATAATTAATTAATTTTTAATTTTTAATTTTTAAAAATAAAATATTCCGAAATATTTCAAAAGATTTTTCATTTTCCCTCACAAAAAAATTGGTCTTTGTGAAAAGTAGAATTTCAAAAATGTTAGGATTAAAGAATATATAATTTGTGCCAAAGCTGCCAAGGTACACTAGGGTAGTTTTTGAATTTAAGTTTTCAAGGACATGTTGGGAGGAAAGTTCATGGAAAACTTTTAAAAATCAAGAAAAATTGCAAGATTTCTATACAAGCTTCAAGTAGGTAGCCAAAAAAATATGAAGATTAATTTTTTTTCCTTTCATATTTTTTAATAGTCCAATATTCGAATATTAGAATAGAGAATATTCTACTTCAAACCTCAAGCCCAAGCCCACTCCTTTCATGGGCCCTTTCGGAATTCCCTAAGTATCTCTTCTTCCCTCCACCCTCATTTGGGCCACAGTGAACCAGCACCCACCAGCACACCATCCACTGGATGAAATTTATGACACAGTTGTGGATGAACCTCAACTGAGTTAATATTTGGTTCCACCTTGGCAACCAATTGTGTAGGAAATAGGTCTCCTATATATAGGCAGACAGGTAGGAAAATAGATAACTACTAGGTAAGTAGATGGTTAATACAAAGGTAAGGGTTGTTTGTATTACCTACCTGCTAATAACTTGCTTGTGAGTTGTTAGTAGGTAGGTAGAAAAAAAAAGCAACTGATCAGCTAACCATCATGGTTAGCTACAGAACTGCAACCCAACAGAGAACTGTTTCATGACCACTTACCATTCATCCTTTCATGGTGTGCTTGGTGGGGGTGCTGGTTCTCTATGGCCCCTTAATTGGGTGGGTGTTTGCTTGGGGTAATACATAGTACTACCAGAAGTATTATAATCAATGCAAGGTAGAAATATTTAACACCCAAATGAGATTTTGACAACCTAGTGAATTTTTTCACAAATAACTAATCTAAATAGGAAATTTGGTTTGAGGAACAAGAAACAAAATGCCCATCAGCTCTATTAAAATGAGAAAAAATATTGGGAAGTTGGGAGGTGAGTATTTGGTGGAGCCAAGGAAGGTTTTCATGCCAAAAAAAAACACTTGACATAAGTATCTCAAATGAAAATTTGCCCATTTGAGACCTGAAACCCCAAGATTGGGATTATTAGGAACTGTCTTTAATGAGCATGATACATTGATAACTAAAAAGTTTGCGCTTGGAAAAACTCCAATGCAATCTAATCAACCAAAAGCTTGTTTGGAAGAGGGGGTGGGACCACAACAAGCAATGGACGTCGCACAAAGGTAATTAGGTTCATTTTGTACACTATTGGTTTCCAAAGTTATGAATAGATCTGATTAGTTTTATTATCTAAAACCTTTACCATAATATCTTGGTAGATTCAACACGTGTTTATCAAATATTGTAGCCTAGGGTCAGATTCATCATTGTAAAAATGAAAAAAAAAAGATTTTCAAAATGTCATGTTGTTTTTGCATAATGAAATTATTCAATTTTTTATTCATGCAAACTTTGAATTTTTAAAAAAATTATCATATGTTGGATTTCACTAGTAGAGAACCATGTTTTTTTAAACTTGTCTTTGTCATCTAAAATAGTCAAAAAAGTGTCATTTTCAACTAAAATAATCAAAAATTTAGTTGATAACCACATTTTTTAATTACTTTAGTCCAAAAATAATAATTAAATAAGAGAACTGCTCATCATTGAACACTAACTTATCATTGGACACTTTAACAAATCTTTTTCAATTCTTCTCGATTGTGAGTGATTTAAAATGGTATAGGAGCACCTTCTCAAGCTCTACAAATCATATCTGAAATGCAAAATCAAAGGAGCAGCCAAAATAAATAAATTATGTTCTTTTAAAAATTGCAAAAAAGGTTTTTTTTTTTTTTTTTTCATTTCAATTTTACCCCTCTTACTCATCCCTTAGGACACCTTGAGTAGTTGCATTTGGGTAAAAACATAATAAAATGAACCAAAAAACAGATTTCATAGTCCATTTTGAAAGTTCATTTCTTGTATATTTTGAATGTATTTTAAGCCCAATGAATTGGTTCAAATCATGTTTAAATTAACATCTTTTTCCATGTCCAAGTTTATATCACCATGTCAAACTTTTTTTTTAAAAATTAGTATGTTTATTAAATATTGGTATTGAAAAACATCAATAATCATATCAAAGTGAACATTGCCATTTTGAAATTTTGTAATTGAAATATATTCACAAATAGGATATTTCCTTATTTGATTTTTTTATTCTAAGTGTTATTAATGTTCGAAATGTTGTCACAAAATTCTAAAAACATTGAAAACACATTATGAGACAAAAGTTCATATTCAATATTATGAAGTTGTAAATGGACTGTGATAGTCCATTGTAACGTCCATATAGGATTGACTACTCATTATTTTGAATGTTTTTTCTCATTGGTGAAAGATTTCACGTGTTAGCTTCACAAAAATGAATTTTAAAAATAAAATGTAATGAACAACAAAAGTTCTATGTAACAATGATTAAAAAGCTACCACAATAACAATCCATTTTGCCCACTATAGTCTACAACTACTCACCTTCAACTTTGGAAGGTTTGGTTGGTTTCCATTAAGATTAGAAATTCCAATCTAAAGGTGTAGCTAGGGTTTCATAATGTAAGTCCTACAAATATAAATAGTAGATCTAAAACATCTAGAGTTAAAATAAATAAATCAAACTTCCAAAGTATACTCAATTCAATTACTTTCAATTCACTACCCTTGGATTTTGTAGTGTAAAATGCCCAAATTGGCTACCTATTGTATCTTGCATAATGATTATGTTCTTCCTAAGATTATAGACGATTGCTCTACACCCAAAAATTGTCAAGCTATCCTATTTTGCAACTCCCCCATATTTTCCCCGAAAGGTTGATTAGAACCGTTCATGCTCTTAATGTGCTTATGGGCTCCTTGTAAGAGACCAACCTTAAGGCTTACTAGGAACTAGAATCAACCATAGCTAACTTGCTTTATAGTGTCACAAACATTAAAGGTCAAAGCAAGATACCCCAAATTTACCTTGTCTACTTGGGTCAAATGCTTGGTGACCAAAAGGTGGCCAAAAATATAGTCACAAGTGACAAAAGATGCAATTGTTGGCAATTGAAAAAGGGTTCCAGTGACGGAATTCGTCTTTGTGTCAGCTTCTACCAACCTACAACTAGATGATGGAATAGATGTCGAAATATTGTTGGAGTAACATATGTTGCCTCTTTTATTGAATTTATAAGGAAGGAAGAATATGGGGGCTAAGTATTGTGGGTGTTGGCCAGGTGCATATACAATTACTGACACTTTGCCACCTTTTGAAAACATTCTTAGTGGTGTGTATATCTATTGTTTTTGATTGTGCCAACATACAATCATTTTGCAATATAACCCTTTCAAACCCCTCCTCATTAGATGGCTTCTTCTTCTACTCTTTCAAAACATCTCAAGACCAATCCTTTGATGTGTTTTCTTGGAATAGAAAATCCAGATAAGTTTCTGTGTATTTGATGTATACCACCATCCATACAAAACTCAGTATCAATTGAATCATTTGTTTTTTGTCCCTAAACTATTAAGCAAAATAACGATTGTAGTTGTAGCAATGGTTAAATGTAAAGATTCAATTAAAAGTCAAGGTTGTTTTTCCTTCTTGGTCACCTTTGCCATTGGTTGATTAATTCAAATCTCACTTCATTTAAGTCATACATCCATCCACACATCACCCAAAGCCTGATCTTCACAAAATCACTTACCATACTTATATAATAATTAATCAACAAACCTCCTTCAAGATACTTGTTGAATTGTTTTAACAAAATTCTCAACACAAATGCATATGGAAATTAAAACTTAAAATCATACCCAAATACTAGAAAATATATAAAATTGGTCATATTAGGTCAATATAGAGCTTAATTAAAGTTTGCAAGCCCCTAGTCACAACATTGTCACAAATTGTCACATGATTACATGTTATGTATTTTTTTGCAACTAATTTGAAGTGACCTTGAAATAGGTGAAATTAACTTACATTAGGGTTTATAAACCATGATTAAGGTTTTTAGACCTTAAAATAGGGTACACAAAGCTAGCCCAAGGTCAATTAAAATAAAATCAAACTAAAAAAAGTAAGGAATCATATAGTGGCTCAAGTCAAATCTAAAATAGGGTTTTCATACCTTAATTAGAGTTTAAAATTTTGGTTTAAGGTTTACAAAGGTCAATTAGAGTTTATAAAGCCTAGCCTAGGGTTACATAATGAATTAAGGTTTACAAATCTTAATTTAGGGTTTTCAAAAGTCAATTTAGCAAGACAAAATTGAGTTGAAGATTTAACATTTGTTGAAGTGTAAGGAAAGAAATTTACATCTTAATTAAGGTTTCAAAATTGAAAATTCAAACAATTTAGGCACACAAAATTGACATACAAAATATTCATATTTATTAAAGTGAAAGGAAATAAATTTAGACCCTAATCATGGTTTCTAAATCTAAAAATTAAAATAATTCAAGGACACAAAATTTGCATACAAAATGTTCATACCTCTTAACTCAGGTGAAGGAAAATAAATTACAATCTTAAATAAGGTTTTAAAAGCTAAAAATTGAAACAATTCAAGGAAAAAAAATTAAAACAAAATGTTTGTAACTCTTGAGGTCAAGGGAAATAAACTCAAACATTAACTAAAGGTTACTAGGTTGAAAATTGAAAAAATGTAGGGGCATAAAATTGAGGTGAAATTCACCATAAACCATTTAATAGAAATCCAAAACCAATGCACATTATTTGTAGTCCAACACGTGTGAAATTATGGAATTGCTTTACATGTACCAAAATTTATAAAATTTCCAACAATGAATTGAAAAATGCAATTTTTTTTTAATTTAAGGGTTTGTGAACCGAACTAAAGTCATCATATGATTCAATTTTGAAATCATAAAATACATCCAAGAAGTCAATGGCATGCAAAACACAAGCTAATGCATTAGACTCCAAACTTGAGCATTTTTGAAAAGAAAGCCTAGGGATGATTTTTTGGGAGATGGATTGAAAATACTATGCATGGTTAATTCAAATAATTTTAAGATCATTCCAGTGCACACTTTTGCCTACAACCCTAAACTATGATTCACTCATTCTATAGAGACACCATAACACAGAGGGGTTCAAGGATAACATAGGAAAAATATGATCTACAACTATGACATTTGTGAAACCAAACAACAAGTAGTTAATGGGTTCAATTGTAACAATTGCAACAATTGCAACTATTGCAACAATTGCAACTATAGGGTTTTGGCAATTTAGGGTTTCTAGTTGTTGGACTATTGGTTTTGGCATAAATTGAGGTGTCGAAGATGTGAACAAGTGAAGGTACAAGGTGACGACCATGGTTTGGACAATCTCACATAATTTGGAACAAAAACCAAATGTAAACCAAATGACCAAGAAGAAATAGTCCCAAAGACTTGGTGGTCCATTGTTATAGTCAAAAAATAATTTGTTGTGTCTTGCAAATCTTTCTATTAACACCACCATGCTTGAATGTGAAAGTTTTGGGATAAACAAAATCTTCACCTCCAAAAAATGAAAATCTTGAATTCTTTTAAATCTTCTTGTCACTCTTAACAAATTGTCATGCTCCATGTTCTTTGAAATTTTCACACAAGTAAATTCTTGCACTCTACACTTATTCTGGTTTTCACACACAAACTATTACGTTCTACGTTTTTTGAAGTTTTTGCACACATGAAAGAAAATTCATCATTCTCATAGTTTTTTTCTAAATCATGTGAAGATTGGCCTTTCACATAGGTGCACCAGGCTCCTTCATGCCAAAAAAAAATCATGAAAAAATTAGTTGTACCACTAATTTTGGTGAAAAAATCAATTTCCATCCTCACTATTTTGCTTGTACTTTCTTTGCCCCTATTACATATCTCATTCCCTAATTTCATGAAACTAAGTTTAATCTAGCATTAATTTAAAACTTTATGGATAATTATATTGCTCAAAGAATGTTTTTTAAATATTTGAAATGGAATTGCCTAATTTTGTCCAAGGTAGTCATAAAAATAGAAGGATGATTGAAATGTATTTACTTACATGAGAAAATGGTTTCATCTTGTAAGTTGTAACTTGTGATGAGCTATTGAACATCGAATTTCAATGTGAGGCAACATGGTCCTTAATTTCAAGGCCCATGCCAATTTTTCATTGTGATAAAAACATTTAGATTGTATAAAATTTCTTAAGCTCCCTAGAATCCTCAATTGTTTATTTATGTTTGTTACTTTGTTAATTGAACTTTGGATTCTATAGTGTGCACAAGTTGTTTTTGCTCTAAATTTATTTGTGAACACTAAGTTGAAGTTTGGAAATCATCTAAAGTTTATGTGGTTACAAGTAATTATGATTTATATTAGTGATTTGACAATCGTGGTTTGATTTTAATTTTTATTACAAGGTTGAAAGTGCATTGTGCACATCACAATTATTGAATTTAGAATCTCAATGAAAAAAATTAATTAATTAAAAAACATGAATTTTGCATTGTGAACTATGAATTGAACCAAATCAAGCCTACCAAGCTTCCTTGACTTTTAAATAGGGTGAAAGATTCATTGTTGTCTATTTCTTATGATTGAGTGTGCAAGTAGGTGATGAACATTAAGGTTTGGACTTTGGATTCTACAAGAAGATTTTTAATGTGTGCATATCAATTTGTTTAACAATCACATCCATTTTCTTGAATTGAGGTAAGCAACACCAACATTTTGTTTTTGTGTATTTCCATTGTGTTGTTTTTGTGTCCCTTTTTGTTTATCTCATGGCACTTTTAAAGCCCCCTAAAAACTTTAAGTACAAATGTTTTTTTAATGAAGTTTTTAAGGTTGGTGATATTGTTAAGTCTAACATTGCTAGGGGTAAGGGGAAGCCTTTAGTCAATGGGGCATATTTTGGTCTTATCAATTTCACTGAAACCCCACTTGAAAGAAGAGTGTAGGAAATTAAGGTTAAAAGTAAAAAAAAAGACGAGAGCTTATGATCTAAATAGGAAATTTCGAGATGCATGGATTGCCAAATTACCTTGGGTAAAAAATGTGGTCTATGATGATACTCTTGTCAGCCATGTGAAGTGCAAAATTTGCACAAAGGTTATGGGGAAAAAACAAGTGTTAGGTCCAAAATTTGACTCTCTTTGCAACAATGCTAGTAAAAAGAAAGCCACCTCCACCATGTTAAGTGTGCCTAATTGTGCATTTTACTAGGCAAAGGATAACCAACATGCAAATAATGAATTGTTGTATGTGAATGGTTAAAGGGAATTTGTTTTAAATAAAATTATGCATGGAAATTTGTTTGAAGGTGAAAGAAACTACTTCAGTTCATTATTGTGTTGTACATCTTGCAACAAACCTAGAAACCCATGAATGATCATAAATCTTTGAGGCCATTGTTTCAATTTTTTCAAATCAAAAACTTCCCCAAGAAGCATTAATGTGATAACATACGTTAGACCATGGTTAAAATCATGCATGACATTGTAATTAATGCCCCTGCCAAGGCAATTTCATTAATTATGTAGATTTCCATGTCTTGTGATGAGGTCATTAATGTGGATAGGGTAAGTCTACAATATAATGAACCATTGCAAATGTAACCACTCCTAAATAACACACTTGTTAATTTTAAACTTCACTTAGGATTAAATGTTTTTCATGTAATTTACATAGTTTGATATAATATACATTCAAGAATGACATATAAAAATATGAGTGAATTATACCAACATTTGAGAGTGAAAATGGACTAATTAGACACTTGTAATTAATCCTAATTAAGGTCCTAAATAAGTCACATAAAAATAATCAAAATTAATCTAGATTTTTTTGGAAAATTTTCATATTCATGTAAATTGAATAATTATTAAAGTTTACATGGTTGCAAATCATCATTGGAATTGATATATAAATAAATTGTAAAATTCAAAATTTGTAATTTTCTTTCCAAGAATTCCTGGATAAATATAAAGATAAGTTGTAAAATTCAAAGAAATTAAATTTTATTATAAGATTATATTATTGTAAAAGTCAAATATGTGATTAAACCATAAGTTCTGTGCAATGGTTCCATGCCATCTCAATTTCCAATTTCGAGTCCATGCCCTTTTGAAAGGAACAAAGGAGTTGGGTGTGATTCATTTTATTGTGGACGCATTCGATAACCAAAGTTGAATTTCTTTCCATGCTTATGTGATCTAAGGTTAAATGCGAGTTCCTATTACATGTGGCACTTCAACGGGTGGTTGATGGTTATGATGCAAAGAATTTGACAAAATTATTCGTTCAAATTTTGATGGCTAGGGGAGGATTAATAGAAGAGGCCTTATCTTCTAAACTTTTGTCTTTTGGAATTAATTGGGTGATTGTTTTCCAAGTGGCGAATTGGAATGACTTGGTACATCTTTAATGATTATGCACTTCGCTTTTAAGGGATCCATTGCAAGGTTCATTGTACTAATCTTACAATGTAGGTTTTGTTTAAGTTGAACATGGTGAGCAGGTTGGAAAACCTTCTCCAAACTTTGGAGTCTATATGTTTACTTTTGCAAAAGTCCCAAAAGGCAATTGGAAGTTTCTAAGCTAGTTGAAATCTTGGAAACAAAAGGAAATAAATTGTTGAAGAATGTGAAAATAAGATGGATATTTATGTTGGTTCCTGCCAAAAGAGTTATTGCTGAATATTGCACTTTTGGTTATCAAGATGGTAATCAACTTTACATTTAACTCTCCTACAAAGGCTAACTTGGATCTATTGTGTGACATTGAAGTTTTTTATGGGCTAAATTTTTTGTTACCCATGTTAAAATTTATGAATAACTAGATGAAACTGGCCCAAGCTCGAAATGTGTTTGTTGTTGAAATCATGTGGTAATTATATATCAAGATGTGTTGACCAAGCATATTCATTTATGCACTATGTTGATCCGGACACCACCTTCAAGTATGATGCATTTCATTTCTTCAAGTCCTTGGTCAATTGTAACATATATTATCGATTACAAATCCCACCATAGGTTTGGATCATCTTATTTTTGATGTAGCAAATGGATAGCATGTTTGAATTCAACACCATATTCAAGTAATGGGTGTGGTATGCTATGTTAATAGGGAGGTAACTATTGAAACTTTCCAAATTGTTATGAGTGTCGTCAAGGAGGTAGTTAAAGCCTTGATTATCGAACTATAATTTCACTTTCACCACATGGGGTGAGGGAAACATTAAAAGTTGTCTTCCCCCAATATTGCCTAATGGAAGGTTGTGATAAATCCTTCAAAGGGCACATGGACATCATCAAAGGATATTACTATTATCCCAAGAAGATTGGGACTGTAAAGATCTAAATGCTAAAGGTTTTATCTTCTCTTGATTTGGATCTCCAAATGTTGTTCTTCAAGTTGATAATTAAGAACAATGTAAATTCTACCATAGTTCTTCCTCAAAAGGTGAACCCCTTGACTCGGCTTTGGACATCTTTGGTTGCTTCCCCAGTGATTATACTTAAACTGCCTGAATATTTCAAAGTTGGTTGAAATCAGCATGGTACAAATGATTGGCTATGTTGAAGATGAAATGTTTTAGCAATCTCAACTTCATAAAATCCAAGCTCTAGAATCTATTAACAATTCATCTATCCCTCATTGTCAAGATGTTTACTCAACAATTCCACATGTTGAAGGATTTTCCATATGCAGATACCATTGCTACACAAAAGGATATGAAGGTCTGATATGGTTTTGATTCTTGGTTATGTTTTGGTGTATGGAAAATTTGACTTTTAGTTTATGTTCCTCCATTTCCATGGTCTTGGCTCTTGATTCCTAGCAAGCTTTAGGAATCATGAGGTCCAACTCTAAACCTTAATATTTATCGTGGTTTATTTTATTGTAATTTGTTGACCCACACGTTTTGTTTTTATGTATAGTGTGTGTGGGTTACTTTGTTTGTGTGTGTAGGCAACTTGTGCTATAGTGCGTAGTTTAGGGGTTCAATTCTTGTACAAGTCAAGTTGTTGTTTTTTTTTTTGGGTTTATTCTTGTTTATATTTGTATTTTATATTAAAGTTATTCCTAAACTCTCAAAAAGCTAGGGTGAGTACCTTGTGTTCGTTGAAAACACATGGCGAAATTAGAAACACAAGGTGAGGAGCTAACAAAGGAAAAAACCACATGGTGAAATTCAGAAATGCATCGATTTTGGTGCATTTATGAGTTTCACCTTATGTGTTTTTTTGACATGTGCATTCTTTATGTTTGAACAAAAAGAGAGAACATGTTTTAGGGTTTGTAATGTAAGGAGTGCATAATTGTTACGGTCCAATCTTTTTAGTTTGTCTAAATGTTGTCAAAGTTTCTTTAAAGGGGGAGGTCTAGAGCTTGAAATCACACTTGAAGGCAATCACATCAACAAAGTTTGAGGACACACATTTTAAGGCAGACACATCAACAGAGCTTAAAGTCATGTGTTTGAAAGCATACGCATTAACAGAACCTAAGGTGAAGCGTTTGAAGGTAGGCGCATCAATAGAGCTTTAGGTCACACACTTGAATGTAGGCACATCAACAAAACTTGACATCAAGTGCTTGAATATAGGTGGATCAATAAAGCTTGAAGTCATGTGCTTGAAAGCAGGCACATCAATAGAACTTGAGGTCATGCACTTGAAGACATGCACATCAATAGAACTTAAAATTGCACACTTGAAGGTAGGTGCATCAATTGAGCTTAAGGTCGCTTTGACTAGTTTTTCTCATTGCGTCGTTGTTAGATGTGTTTATGTTTTTTCTCTACAAATTTTTCCTTTTGCATCATTACCATGCTATGCACATATTGTTTGTTGCAAGGTTTATTTTCCTTCATTACCAATGTTGGCATAATCTGCGTGGCTCAACAAGTTTAAGGTCTCACACATTATTATGTAGTTTGTGTGGTTCGACAAGTGACACAAAGGCCACATGCCTTGTTTGCAAGGTCTGCGTGGTTCAACAAATGATCAATAGTGCATTTCTGTCAACGCAGCTCCCAAGGTGATTGGTAATTGGAAGTCCATTTTTGTCAACACACATCTTAGTTCAGTTAAAATTGCATTCAAGATTGCATTCAATAATGCATTGGTCGATAGTGCATTAGTCAAATGTGCATGTTCCAAGTTGGTCACATGTCTTAAGTTAGCTAAAATGTGCTTGGAGGAAGTCAATTGTTTAAGGTCAACTATTCGATTGTCTATGTGCTATGCATAATTGAAGTAATTGAAAACAAAATCTTAGTTCATCAGTTTTTTGGTTTAAAAAGTTGGTCAACCTAGGGTTGAAGTGCAAGCCTTTTAAAACCATGGTGATAGTAGTTGTCAGACCTTATTAAGATGATGAAGACTACTACAACTATGTGGAAATTTTCATAATTTGGGAGTCATTTTTGTTGTGTGTGTGGTATTTCTCCACCCTTGTGTGGTTTCTTTCCACTCTTTATTACAACATGTGTGAATTGGTATAAACTTTAGTTGAAAGAAAATTAGTTTAGTTTTGTAAGAAACCTATTTCATACATTCATGCACAAACAAAACTTACACCCACATCCTGTAATCCCATGTATACCCAAAATCCCAATGTAATCCAAATGTGTTTAAGAGAAAAAATTAGCTTATTGTCTCCTCTCCTTAATCCTATTGTTTTGCAACATTTTCACATGTTTACCTCTGACGCCTTCAATGTTTTGGTGTCTTTGTATAATGAATAAGGCATGGTTTATATTTGTAAGCAAAAGTCTTCCTTGGAATGCATTAAGGAGGTAGTTAGAATTAACCATAGATCCTACCTCCAACAACTTGCTAGTAGTGGTACCCCAAGGCAATCACTGCAAATGTGCTTTGAATTTGAACTTCAATCCTTGAAAATGTGTTTGGATCCCATTGACCTAGTTTATCCCATAATGTATTATGATTCAAAAAATGATTTTTTTGATGTAACTTTCCAAATTTAAATGGCACAAACTTTGTACATAGTTGAATGGGAATAAGTTTTCATAATTTTGTCTTTGTAATTTTGCCACATATCTTATCTATGCTTGTTGCCATTTTAGAATTTTATCAAATTGTTTTTTTAAATTATGGTACATACTCTATTCATGCATGGTGGTAGTTATAGATTCCACTCTCAACTTCATAACCCTAAACCTAGTCTCTTTGAAGTATTGGTAGACCTTAAAGTCCCAAAAGCATAAACCACTCCAATTTTTTCTTTGCTTTTTATTTCTAGTGCAACCTCTATTTATGCCTAATGGTAGTTACAAATTCATTGAAGGAATGTAACCCTAAACCTAATCTCTTTGAATTGTTGTCGGACCTTGAATTCTTGAAACCCTAAACCACTCCAATTATGTTTTTTAATTTTATTTGTGGTACAACTTCTATTTATGCATAGTGGAAGTTACATATCCACAAAGGAGTTAACCTTAATCATGGTCTCTTTGAGTTGTTATCAGACCATGTAATTTTGAAACCCTAAACCATTCCAAAAAAAAATTTTGCTTTTTATTTCTAGTATAATTTCTATTTATGCCTAGTGGTAATTACAAATTCAATGAAGGAACATAACTTTAAACCTGTTCTCTTTTAGTTACTATCAGACCTTGAACTTTTGAAACCCTAAACCTGGGCTTTTTGAGAAATTACCAAACATTAAATCTCTCTCCTTTGCATAGAATTACAAAATTTGCTAACTATTTCCATTGATTCAAATGCATTTCAAGGGCAACTAAGTATGGAGGGAATTAACCTTGACCAACTCATGATCCAAGAAAGTGATAGTGAAATATTGATTAATAAAGGCTCACAAAGGCACCTTAGAAAGAGAAAGCCCTAAAATGCATTGTGGATTTTGTACATTTGTGCTCCTTGGCCAGCTCCTATAACCATCACTTTATGCTTTATAACCGGGATAAAAAAAATTGTCACACAACTTTTACCCAACCATGTTTGGAAAGTTGTTTATGTAAATTACAAGTTGAAGTTCCTTGATTTTGTTTTCCAAGAGGAAAGCTTAAAATATAAACTATGAGATATATTGAAGGAGCTAAAGATAAGCGCAACTAATGAGGAAGGTGCATAAAGGGTCATTTTGCAAAGTGATCAGGTTTTGGAACAATTGAAATCAATTGATGGACATGGAACACGAAATGTATTAAAAACGTGGCAAAGTTTTATGTAAAGTACAACTAATTTGTTTTAAAATTCCTCTCCTAGCCCTTTTCCTAACCTTGCTCCTAACCCTACATGAGATGAAATAGTACAACCGTCATCTGTACCTCCTGCCACATCTATGGGTACATCAATTAAAAGACTAATGACCAAGTTAGAGATGTTTCAATCATAATAAAAGAAACCTTGTCGCTATTTCCAACCAATTAACAACCAATGCGAAGAAACAGGAGGTTGTGTTAAGGGCAAAGATAGATGTTAGCATAGAAAAAATGCATTCAAAATAGTCAATTGAAAAGTAGCTGAGTGTGAAATCATTACGAATGTAAAGTTCAAGGCTAAGGTCAAGGATTTACTAAACCTTTCATCAATAATCACTATCCTAGGCATGTTTTGTTGGGTCATTATGGTGCTCGCCAATAACTTCAAATGTGAAGTTTTCGTGATACTTGTGTAAAAAGTTAATTAATAGTGCAACAACCCTGAACAAATGACTATACTTCTCTTTTGTTGAATTAAAATGTTTCATTAGCCTTCTCCATTTGGATTTCAATCCACTAATGCCCCATTCCACTCTAACTCGGAAACCTACATGAAATTGTTGTAAGTCAGTTCGACCATCTTTAAAACAACCATAACTTTAAAACTAAAACTTTAAACCCTAAACCTGAAACCTGAAACCCTAAAATTAAAACTTTAAAATCTTAAACTTAAAACTTGAAACCTAAAACTTAAAACCATGACACCTTCAACTTAAAACCAAAAACCAAAAACCCTTAAATCCTAAACCTAAAACTTGAAACATTAAGTTTAGAACCTTAAACTTAACCCTAAACCCAAAGACATGAAACCCTAAACCTTAAACCTAACACCTTAAATTTGAAAACTTTAAACTTTAAACCTAGAATTTGAAAACCTAAACTAAAAATTAAAAAACCTAAAACCTAAAACCAGAAACCCTAATATTAAAATTTTAAAATTTTAAACCTAAAACTTGAAACTTGAAACTTAAATCCCTAACACCTTCAACTTAAAATCAAAAATCAAAAACCTTTAAATCCTAAACCTAACATGTGAAACATTAAATTAAAAACCTTAAACTTAAACTTAAACCCTAAAATTTAAAACCTAAACCTTAAAACCGTGGAAATGAGCTTTAATTTTGCCCATAAAACCCTATGACCTTATAAACCCTAAACCTTATAATTGCAAAATGGAATGAAATGTCAAACTTGCATGCATTTTGTTGTATGCCCTAACAACATCCATATGAATTCCAAGCATCAATTCACGCCTCCCAATGCGACAAATCACAAACATGTCCTCACCCATGTAACTAGGGTCGCCCAATAAGTACTCAAAATACTCATATGTGTGGACAAAATATTGATGCCATGATTTGTGAATGTCCAATTGGCGAAGGATTTTAATGTCATGGTATGACCTTGGGTACCCAAGGTGCAAATAAATGAACAATCCACGGTTGTCCATCACAACTGTGTTGTTCATGCAACACATCTTTTTCTGCCCATTAAACCAACTATAATGGGCTGGATTGTTCCAAGGCTTATGGATTTTGATGAAGTTCCCATCAACAAATCCAATTAGAACTATATCACTATTGAACAATGAGCCAATGAATCTTGTTGGATATTGTAAAATTGATGCAAGATGCAATAAATATGTCATCATCATTTATTGCACTCTTGCTCCAATTCCACATGAAAGCATCATACTTAGTCACATTATCATGTTTCATGAACAAGATGAAATTAAGCAAATGTTGTTCCAAGGCCAACTTGGATGGTCCCCCAACGATGCGATGTGGCTCCCTTGTGGACCTTGCATGACTGATAATGGTTGGGATCACAAGTTGTGTCAATTCTTCAAATTCTCCCAAAGTGAAATTGGTGAGATATTTAAAAAAACTTGGTGTGACTTGCATGGTCGCTAGGATGTCCCACACACCTACATTGGGGTTGATTGATTGTCTACTCTCTTCATCCAACTCGACTCATGTGAAATACTCCCCAATGTTAACACAAATGATTGTTGCTTGCGCTACAATCCAATCATTTACTACAATTCCTCATTGCTACTAGAAGAGTTCAAGTGAAGATGTGATAAATGAACTCCACAGGTGGCAAGTGGAATGAACCCCTCCAAAAGAAAAATGAAATGAGACTCCCAAAACCCTAAAAACATTCAAATCACTTGATATTCCCAAATGAAATGGAAGACTTGAAACTTTCAAGGGAAATGAGATTGAAAAAAGAGAAGCAAAAATGGGATCCCTCCCATTTACATAACATCAAGGGCATTAAATGAAAAGCTTCGCAACCTCATAAAACCTAAACTCTAAACCCTAAAACATGAACCTAGACCCAATATACAAAATTTGGGATAAATCCAAGTATCCCCTACAGCTCCAACAACTAAAATTATCCCCTCCTCCCCCTCCCCCAAAGAAAAAATAAAAATAGATTTATGACCCCCCCTTATACCCTATTTTGCTCCCAAATCCCTTCACCACCCTCAAAACCCCAAAAAAAGACCTCCCCAACAACATCCCCTCCCCTCTACCCAATCCAAAAGTTGAAATTGCCAACAACTTCTTGCACTGTCGACCTAATTTAATCCAGTCAAAGGCGCACCCACGTGCTCAACCCCTTCTCACCCTGTATTTTTCGAAAATCGCCCACAGTCAGGGGTGAATTTAAGGACCACTGGAACTCAGGGCGAAAAATTTAATAGGGTGTCAGTTCACCCTGTGAAACTCCTGGTGAATTTACGGATTTCTTTATTGTTTGTAATGTTTGTAATGTGTATGTGAACTTTGCATTCTACCACTCACTCCATTCTTACTTACTTACTTACAATTTAGCGTCACTAACTGGGCCAAACGGCGCCCGGGCCAGAACCCAAAAAATTGGACCATTTCTCGATTTGTGCGTGTCATCCTTAAGTGGGCCAAACAGCGCCCGGGCCAGAACCCAAAAAATTGCACCATTTCTCGATTTGTGCATGCCATCCTTGTGCAAGGGCCATGCTAATCTTCTCTGTATCGTTCCAATTTTATCAGATGTCTCCGAAGAATTTTATCATTCCCACTTGGGAACCTTGTTCATCACCTCTAAGACCTCCAACAAAAAATTTATATTGCCTAATTTTCTTCATGCATAAAGAAATAATTTTCACAAGGAACTGGCATGAAATAATTTAGATAGCCTCACATTTTGATGGCAAAATAAACCAGTAGCCTAAGGTCCACTTTACACTAGGAGTCAGGGCCGAAAAAAACTTGGGGCCGACTTTGAGCATTTTTGGCTTGTTGTTTGGCCCCAAGGGTTGAAAATTGAGTTCCCAAATTCCATTTTTCAGCCTTGAGGCCAATACAAGGCCATAAAGTTCAGCATTTATTATTAGTAGCTTGGGGCAGATTGAAAATGTTTTTTCTATTTCAGCTTTGACTCCTAGTGTGAAGCCCTTGGTGCTGATTTCAACTTTTGCACCAATGGGAATGCTCGATTTGGGTTGAACATTGGCCCTGACTCCTAGTGTAAAGTGGGCCTAAGTTCTCAAAAATCGGAACCCCAGTTGCCTGCCTGTTCTCTGGGAAATTGGCCCTCCAAAATTCTAAATAGCCAGGATAGCTCTTTCCTCAAACTGAAAATAAAAACCCTGTTCCCAACCAGTGACTTTCTTTTGTGAGAAACATTGTGAGTTTTTTTTTTTTTTTTGGTTGAAATGCTGAAAATGATTTATTTCATGGCTTTTTATTTCTAGGTTTTCGAGATGTTTTTTATGGAAATCAATCACCAGATTTTTTTCATTGGGTGAGATCGGGATTAGCGTACAAATAAGATTTTCTTCATTGGGTGAGATCGGGATTAGCGTACAAATAAGATTTTCTTCATTGGGTGAGATCGGGATTAGCGTACAAATAAGATTTTCTTCATTGGGTGAGATCGGGATTAACGTACAAATAAGATATTTGCATTTCAAGGGTATGTCATATGAGAGTGAGAGCTATTTGTGTGACATCAGCTGTGTTCATCTGCGAAAAGCTTTGGTCCAGTTTCAGTGTGACAACATGTAGCTTGAGGTAATGTTAGGTGCGTAGAAAAACGTGTCATATGCGAAGAGGCTTTGTCGAGGCTGCAACTTGGGGAAGGTAGAGAATGAAAAACACCTGCTCCTTGCCTTTTCAAATACACAAAAAGTTAGGGAACGTTTTTGTTCAGCCCTACCCCTCACCCACACAAGCACTCTTGTTAAGCTCATGTTGACTACGAACACAGTCGCCCTACTCAAGTTTGTGGCATGTGGCTAGTATCAGAGGACAATTTGTCCTCCATGATCTATCTTTCGTCTAATGGATTCTCTGGTCCCAAACAGACATAAAATTGTAAACAATAAACATTAGGTAGTAAAGAAAACTAGAGAATGACAGCATGAATTGTCATAGATGAGTACCATTTTTTTTTGGCTCTATTATTGATGGCCATAATTTTTTGCCTTCATCTTGTTATAAACAGTCAGCAGTTGAGCTACATTAAAACAAAAAAATTGAAAGGGAAAATTAAAACACAAACAAAACATAATGACATAAAGGGTAGGCATCCGTATTGCAAATTGCCCCCCTCCCCACCCCTACCCACAGAGGGCGGGGCCCAAATGGCAGGAAATTGCAAGTCATAATTTCCCCCAATACTGACCGGTGAACGGAGCCCCTGCTGTACTGGTCTAGTTCCATCATTAGGGTACGTAATAACCTGAC
>Ga0209611_10004960_pt1 | contig 22547 bp, 17 predicted proteins | sample S1TSphgellanicum_3_FD_187693 | JGI IMG/M metagenome (GOLD analysis project Ga0209611, IMG submission 187693) | Host-associated microbial communities from peat moss isolated from Minnesota, USA - S1T2_Fc - Sphagnum magellanicum MG (SPAdes) (version 2) | ecosystem: Host-associated > Plants > Peat... | reverse complement strand
GAGGTCGATAGATTACGCATCATGAACACACACAGCAACAGGCAGACCTTCGAAAGTACAGACTCTTGTTTTGCTAGCACACTCGTGGATGCCAGCCAAAGAACAACTCCATTCAATATTCACCAAGTAATTACACCCGAGAGCACAAGCTCTCTCCCAAATCACAGAACTTCAACAATCTAGCTTAAACCTCTCATCGTTTCTCTCTCCTGAAGTTCATTTGCAACAGATGCTTCACTAGATTTACCCAACTCAGCGGAAAAAAAAAGAACTAAGCCTTGCTCCTGACTACAGAGTATTTTCTTCTATCGATTCTCCCCCAAAACTGCCTGATACTTTCTCTAGCTATCTCGATTCTATCTTCTACACAGCCAAAAAATCTCTTTTTTTCAAAACGGTCCTTTGATCCTTTTTTTCTCGGACCTCCGTTGCTTCTCCCAGAAGCCTCCCCAAAATCTTCCTTGTCATCCTAATCCGATCCTCCTTTCGCCGACTTGCCATCTCCCTTCATCAATACAAGCCGCCATACCCAATCCAATGCATAGCTCAAAGGAAAAGCCATGCACTTCTCTGCAGTCCATTATGGAGCGCCGCCACACTGAGTCGCTTGACGCAAAACCCAGGATTCGATCAGATTTTATACTACCTCTTTTCACACCACAGTAGACGATAAAAGTGGGCACACCCAAGGTTTTGAAGAAGAGTTAGGTTTAGTTTAGAAATCAAGTGGGTTTTAGAAGCCTCATGGTTCACATTGTTGCAAAACTCTTTGAATTAGTTATATTGGCATGGACCATGTGATTAATAGTTTTGTGACCCAAGAGGAGAATGTTTATGTTGTGACATTGTGGGGACAACAAATTAATGAATGGTTTTTCCTTTAGTTGGTATGCAAGCTCATATAAACAAATGGAAAAAAAGAAGAAGCTTCAATCGATCGATCACATACATGGTGAAGATGTCTTCTTCCTTCATGCAAAATATTAGGTTGCAATGGCTTTTGCTTGAGCAATCCCCAAATTTGCTAGAAGATAATCTCGATTTCCTTCCATCCATTGATAGTTTCATTTCATCAATTGTAGTGTCCCTTTTGATTCCAAAGTTCCCATAGCTTAACTTGGTGTAGGAGTAGCATGTAAACCTAGGTTTGAAGCCTTTTGAGTTGAAACCAACATCAAGTGTACACATGTTGGCGAGACTATGTTTTTATGCCGATCATCTATTGTGAGAATCAAGTTTGCTCCTTTCAAAAGGCTAAATTTTTGGACACAAAGGTTTCTCTCACTACAAGTAGTAACCATGTTGTTTCAACTTGTTTTTGAACGCAATCCCAACCTAATGCAATCTTGTTGTTTGGTGAAAGAATTGTGTCTCATTCTGATTATTTAATTGAATGTAGCAATATTTAGGATTTGTCTCGAAGCAATGAAAACTATACCTTGGAATCCAAAATGCTCTTTGTTGCGATGGTATTTGGCTAAGTGAGATCCCAAACAATCTATAACATTGATCACGAAGACTCCACATCGACTCCAAGCTTTGCTGCAAAAACATAAGTACTCCTTAGTCAAACATTCCATTCAAACACTAATTTACATGGCAAGAGACACATCATAACTAACACTTCAACAAATGAGAAGGCTACATTCACTTGAGTTCCACATACATTTTGTAGAAAGAAAGATATTAACCCAAGGGTTTAGGGTTTAGGGCACAATAAAAAACTGATCTAACAAAGAGGTAGTGTGTGATTTAATCCCATTATCCATTACATGTAGAGAAAAAATTGATTTGTTTTTTTTTTTTCATGTAAAGTTCAACAATAGCAAAGAATTGTGAAGTTACTTCTGAGATAAAATGTTGTATAAGATCTGAAACAAAAATTACTAAATGATGATGTCCATAAGCAAAGCATTTTTAAAGTGGCATGGGCCTTCGATGTTGACGTGTCTACTGAAATCACTGTACACAAACTTGAAAGGAATCTATAAGTGCACACCACATTGTCACATGCAATTCAAAAATTGGAGCAATAGGTTGAAAAAAAACCGGTTTTCTTTTTCATGTTGAAACTTTAAACTTTAAATTTGCTACCATCAGGCTTCAGTGTTTTTTTTTGGGTTTAAGGTTTGATGCCATGGAGATTACTTTTGAAGAGTAATTCTATCCCACTAAACCTCCATTGGAAGTTGATTATTGTCGTTCTACATAGTTTATGTTGCTGCTAGAAGCACAATAGTGGCCACAAATTCTATAACCATGGATGTTGCACAACAATGGGCTTTGTTGACCAAAAAACAAGAGTTAAAAAAACCCAAAAGTTGCATTATCACAATTTGGGCATTCTTTGCATCTATTACCACATTTTTTTCCAACATAAGTTCAAGCTCAAATCAACTCAAAGAATTGAAATATGTTATTTCTTATCTTTTTGCACCAATTATAAGATTTAAGAAAGGCATGATAGCCTATAAGATGGCAAATAGGTTTATGCACTTCAAACACATTAAAATTGCTCATTGGCAAGTGTGGAATGAATGGATTGAATGAAAGAAATATGGGGCTAAAGGAAAGAGGCAACCTACAAAAAATAAATTTGGCCCTACCTCTTAAGTGATTTTTGATTTTTTTTGGTAGTGAAATGCCTTTACCCTAGGGATGATTCTTGCCAAAAGTAGTTTGAAAAAGATTTGGTGATGTTTATAATTAAGGAGCTAGTGTTATTTTCTTTTATTGAAGCCCCATTTTTTAGGAGGCTAGTTCTAAGATAAAATCATTGTCTCACTTTTCCATCCAAGTGAACCATGGTCGATGAAACCTTGCTTAGTCCATGGTAGAGAAGATCAAGGAAAAGTAATTGTTAAAACCCTTGAATCTTGTAATTCTTGCATTGCAAGTTTTGACTTATGAATGTTCAAAGCAAGAGTGAACAAATTTGTTTTCATTGTGCATTTTTTGAATGATAAGTGGGAGTGGTAAGTATTAACTTATAGTTCTATGCAAAAAAATTCAAAACACATATCAAAATGATGTTTAATTATTGGATTTTAGATCTACTAACAACACTTTCACTAATAATCTTAACAAGTCTTCTACATGCAGGTATTAATCATAGTTTATTATGCAAACCTTAATTCCTTTTTAGTTTCTTACATCTAACCTCTACATGTTTTATCACACACAAACTAATGTTTTCAAAACATTCAAAACTTGCAAAGAAAAGTGATACACAACCAAATTAGGGAGGAGAGGAAATGTTGCCCCATTTCTTTTTAAAGCCCCATTTGGAACAACAAGAATTCAAAAACTACCTCATGTCCAAATTTGAACCAATTGTCAAACTATCTACATGTCTAATCTTACCATGCCTATATGTACAATCCCATTCTATTTACTTATCCAATCCATACATTACCTACTTGTTCCCTTAACATTACCCACTATGTAGGTTGGATTCCATCCCCAAAATCCTTGCTATTTGAAAGAAAAATAATGACTACATGGTGAAAACATGGCCAAAGGAACCAGGGGCACCAAAGTAAAAGTCCTTTTCCAAGGACTACACATGACACATGTCATTTCTATGTTGGTTTATAACTTAAAATTTTGTATTCTGGATATTCAATTTAACACTACATGTTAGATATAAATATTTTTTGACTACAAATTGATTTTATATCACATATATTATGCATTCATCTCATCTATCATATAAATATGAACATTTTTTTGTTGAGGCCACATTTTCAAAATCCATAATTTTTAGGGTCAAAAACACATTGGAACCAAATGTGCTCAAATCGATTATAATTAATTTTTTTATTAGTTCAAATCCTTTTACCCTTCTAATCATCAAAGTTAAAATCCTCTCCAAATTTCAAAAGGAATGTCCACTCAAGTTTCAAAGAGTGTCCACTCATTTGCGTGGCTCCTTTGACTGTAATTTTACCCTATAGAAGTCTAAACATCTATGAGCCTATTAAAGAACTTGTGCAACATCCTATAACAAAAAAACCTTGACCTCCTATTCTTCATTCATTATCATTCCAGGTATTGGTTACGGATCAAGAATGTGTGATTCCATTTTATATGAAACAACAATTAATGGTAGTTAAGATGGAAGGAGTATTAATTTTGCCATTTGTCCCTATTGTAGCTCTTTTGTATACTATTTTACTTCTTGTAAAATTTGCAACAAATAGGTGAACTATGTGGATTGAAATAATATCTTTTGACCTTCCAAGTCCTCCTCATGTTGAACTGCTTTTATGTTAGGAAAAACACCACCATCTTTGAATTATGTTGGCATGTGTACATTAGGAAGTACTAGCACCTCCTATTCTACCTACTCACCATGGTGTGAATCTATTCTATTACCAAATTAGGACCTACTTGATTGTAAATACTACGTGGTGGTGACTCCAAACTCAATACTAATGGAATGTATTGGAAATTGGGAAAGGCAATCTTGTATCTTGCAACTAGTGGTGGTAGAAATGTTCATCAATTCATATTTATTGTAGCACTTGCTATAAATCCTACTTAAACATATCCTATATCTCATCCCACCAATTTGCTAACTCACTTGCTTAAAGACCCAATGTTTCACAATAAGCAAAACATTTTTTACCTTGAGGTTTTCATATTCTCGCAACCTATAGTATGTAGAATATGGTTATTGACTCTTTTAGCTTGGTGATAATACTTGTCAATTTGGTGATTTCCTTTTGTGGCTCTTGTACTTCCTATTAGTCTCAAATTCATACCATTCCTTTGCATTTTTAAAAGCACACTTGCTAGTTGTTTTGGCTTCTACAATTTGCAATTCATCTACATGTGCCTATAAGTTGTGTATGTTATAGTCCACAACCTTGCTACTACATTGCCAACCTTTTTATTGAGCACCCAAGTCATCCCATTATTGCTTCATCTACCTATACTCCTTGTTCTTATTTTCATATTCCTATTGTAAATGAAGATTCTCCTATTTAACTCATTCAAGTTCTTGCATGTGTTTTTCATTGTTAGTCTACCTCTATTTGAATAATAACATGTTTTAATTCATACAAACCATTTGTTTATGTACATGCCTTGTACTTCTTGCTTTGGTTTTTAGATTTGTGCTTTTGCATGTTCTAAAGAATTTTGAACTTGCATCGTCTCTTCTACCACCTACTAGTTGATTAATTTTAACCTTGACGTCTCCAACAAGACAACAAACATGTTTTTGTTATATTTGACCACATGTTTGAACATACCCATTGCTTGCTTATGTAAATCTTCCCCTCCTCCCATTGATACATCACTTGGCGTATGGAAACCGAGTGTAGCACCTTGTGAATTTATATTAAAAGACATAACAAATGGATAGTATGCAAACTTGTTTACTTTGGAAATGCTCGCAAGAGAGATTGGTTTGTCTTTAACACTCAATGCACCATTTGCAATCTAGCCTAGTGTACATGGTAAGTTGACTCCAACTTGGGTGTGGTCTATGTCCCAACCGATTTAGGTTGCTTTGGGACCTCCTATTGGTGTACAATTTTTTGTTGTCGGAAATAATCAAAGTTTTGATCCATTGTATGTGTAGGAAACTAACATTTCTTGAATTCCTATGAATATTCACTTTGACCCATTGGTGAAATCGAAATTTGACTCCATTGTCAAATTTCTCTATAATTAGGTACTAATTGTGGTTCTTGTTGTATCCGCATTCTTTTTCATCATTGAATGGGGGACCTTCATCTTCCACTTCATTTGACTATACCACAAATTGGGGTTGAATGCAAATGCACCTCTACTCCATCTCTGTTACCTATTTAGGTGATTGATTAATACTCATTCGAAATGGTCAATGAATATTGTGTAGGTGTTGTCAAATTTGTTCTACCATACACCCACCTGCACCTTTGAATGTTGATGGGGGTACCTATTATGTTCCCTCCTCCTTTTCAAACCAATCTTGCATGAAGACTTCAATAAGTGGAGCAAAGTTACAAATGTTTTTACTCTCTACCACCTTACTAATTCCTTTTAACATTGTTGTTTGAATTGGAAACTAGCACTGCAACTCCTTTCTCATATGGTTGAACATAATGTCAACCCAGTTAAAACTAGATTTCCAACATTTATAATCATGAATGTAATGGTGTTTTGGTTGTTGAAGTACTTTACTTGTTCATGTTGATAAATGATATGCAACAATTTTACAAATTGAATGTTGCAAGGATGCATCATTTTGGAAACATTCCATTGTTCCTTCCCAAGATGTGCATGAGGCCCAATCATAATAGTTGTTAATGCATGTTTTGCACACTCCTTTGGGTAAATGGCCAATTTTGCATCAGGTGCCTACATAAAAAATCTTGAACTTTGCAACAATGCTAAGATTATTGATACATACCACCTTATTTTGCACCCTTGCCAAAATTTGATCATTAGTGTTTATTTTATAGGTATTCAAAAATTATACAAGGATGTCGTGGTATGGAGTCTTCGAGTCATTATAGAACAATCCCATTAAACTAACAACATTTGCCCAAGCACATTCTCTACCTTTCATGTTCACCCATGCATGTATGCATTCAAGCTCCACCATATACTTATGTGGTTTTAATGCAAGCTAAAACTTGTCTTTCGCCTTTGGAAGAATATATTTTGATATCTTTTCCTTATGCCTTTTAGTAGCATGTGAACTTGAAGGTACAAGTTGTTCTATGGTACTTAGTTTGTTTACATGTTATGCAAATTGTGTAATTCGAGGTTTTGGCATTGATGTGGCTGGTGCTAGAGCCTCTGCAAGTGGCATTGTTCCTTCTTCCTCCTCCTACTTTATAGGTTCTTCTTTCAAATTTGTGAGCACCACCATCTCCGTTTGTTGAAAATGTTATTGTTATTTGCAAATAAAGCTTCCTTAACATTCATTCAAGTTTTTGCCAATTTGTTGTTGTGAACTCGCATTGTTGTGCAATCTTTTCCAAATCCCTTTCATCCTTTTATTTGTTGTAAATAAAAAATTGTGATGGCAAACATCTTCCTAAAGATAATATTCTTGAAGGCATGATATTGAACAAGAATATTAATCCTATTTCCTCGCCTATTTCTCCTAGCTTTCCCTTTTCCAATGTGTTTCCTTTCAACTTCTATTTCTCTTGCAATGTGTGTTAATTTTTCCAAAGAATTATCAATATTCATTTTGTAGGCTATCTATAGTGAACACACTAAAACGCTACACACATCTAATGTTGTCCATAAACAAAAGTCAATGCATTCATAAATTATGGCATTATGTTTGAAATGATGGTTGTTGTTCTTTGCAGCCTTCTTTTTCAATGGCATAGTAATGGCTCCCACACGGGCCACCAATGTGCAAATGCATGAATATTTATCAATGTTGCTAATGGCTCCTATGTATATGTGGATGCCTCTTCAAGGTCATCCTACACCTCATCATTAACAAACACCTATGTGTTGATTTGTTCTTCAAGCTTGTTCTTCCAATAAATAGGTTGACATCCACATTACTTTTCGTTTATAATATCTATACAACTTATGGGGTCATTGGTATTAAAACACATACAACCAATTTGAGTCCTAGCATCTTGAACTTCCCATGACTCAATGTTATCACCTACATCTCGATTACTTGTTGTTCGTAAAATTGGTTGCATCACTAGCTATTCAACATACATGTAAGATTTCAATTTCCTCACATTCACCAAAATTAGATGTGGTTCAAATTCCCCAACATTACCACTAGTACAATATTGTTAGGAAAACAATATTATATGTGGTAAGGTCCATACCAACCATACCAATTTCTCAACTTTCTCCTTTGCTTTTCTCGAGATGCCATTATTGTGACCACAAAGACCTATTCCACTATGCTTCTATAACATTCTCTTATGCCTCAGTCCTATATCCATGCAACTTTTCCAACTCATGTAGATGGTTTGTCAACACCTTTATTAGGTTTGGATCCCATGGTCTATGCCACTAAATGTAAATAAAATATACTTGGCAATTAACATTAGGGGATGCAAACCATACATCAATTGGTAATGAATGTAACCAATTGTCGTTTTGAATGTTGTACGATGAAAAAATAGTACCATAAATAAATGATCATTCCAATCATTTTGGTTTTCATTGACTAATTTTGTCGACAATGCCTTGATCATCTTGTTGGTTGATTATGTTTGTCCATTACCCTATGAATAATATGTAGTGGAAATGGTATGCTTCAACTGGAAGTGTTTGTCAAATGTTTGATAACATCACTAATGAAATGAACCCCTTCTTCCGTGAGCAATGTCAATGGATAGCCAAATTGGATGAGGATGCATTCATAAATGAGTCTGGTTGTGACTACAATTGTGTTCATTTGTAGTGTTCTTGCCTCCAACCATTTTGTTCCATAGACCCTGACAGCCAATATGTATTTGTTCCGAATGTGCTTGCCAATAGGTTTGATTAGCTCCATGTAATCCAAACCTCATTTCATGAATGGCTCATCCAGTAATGAAATAACCAATTTAACCAAACTCATTATCTTCATACCACCTGCTTACTAACATGAATCATAACTTCTAAAGTATTCCAACATATCTTTAAATAAGGTTGCCCACCAATAATTGACATCCATAATTTTATTTATTGCGATGTCCAATGCAAAGTGTCCACCTCTAACCCTTTCATGCAACTTTTGCAACATGACAAATATATTTGTTGGTTTTAAACAACAACATAATTGGTTATCATGTCCCTACTTGTATAATAACCTTTTATATATTGTAAAAGGTTATGCATGTCAAGATGTTTTATGTTTCTGAACTACTAAAAGATTGTTTGAAAATTAACTTATCTTTAGATAATATTTTTCCTCCTGTAACCATGTAAGCTATATTACAAATAGTGATGCATCTATAGTTTAATTTGGGACACCTAGAGCTTTTTGAACATTTGGCGATCTAGACAATGCATCTACCACCACATGTTTTTTTCCATGTTTGTACACTACCTTAAAAGCATACTCTAGGAACAATAAAAACCATCTAGCAATTCTCCCAAATACTTGTGGTTTATTAACCATGTACACTAATGCCATGTGATCAACATAGAACACAAAAAGTTATTTCTCAAGATGTAATGCTTGAATTTATGCAATCCAAACACCATTATTAAAGCCTCTTGTTTTGTTGTGGTATAGTTTCATTCTACCTTGTTTAACAACCTGGAAGTGTAAACTATCGGTTGATCAAGTTTACCTATTTGGTTCTTAACCAACATAACCCCTACTACTAACAAAGAAACATCCATATGAACATGGAACTTTAGCTACTAATTAATTGAAACCAATATTGGAACCTTAATGTATTGTTTCTTGATGAGCTCCCATGCCTATTGACATTTGGTCAATGTAGTTATCATGTGAGCATGGGGGTAATGAATAGTGAGCACACGAACAAATTTTTGTGAACAACATAAAATCTTTTAGGAATATTCTTGCCATGTAAGCCAAATATTTTCCACATAGATAAAAATATTCCGTCCATGTGGATAAAATATTCTACTGACATGGCAAGAATATTTTTTGGGTGATATAGAATATTCATCCAAATATATTGAATGATGAATTTGACACTTCATTCCCATAATCTTTCAATAATGTTTTAAATAATCAATGAACATTTAGTTTAATTTGATAACTAATTTCTATGTAACAGTGAAACATCATTCATGTATGTAAAATGTTGAATGAACAACTATCGAAGCATTTATAAAACCAAAGTGCTAACATTGTTCGCAAGTTCTAGTCTAAGAGCCAAACACATAGCATCATCACGAGCGTTAAAATTGCTAATGTTCACTGTACTTGTTTTTTATAACAATTTAGAAATGTACTCCTACCTACATAATAGGTACATCATGAGTCAACAAGCGACAAACTTCATCACAACTCCAAGTTGGAAAATTGATGACACTTTCGAATTGCCCACAAATCATGACATGCTACAAAACATAGTGCATGTGTTTACAAGGCACCCACTTCCCTCACCGACCTCATGAACTAAACATCATTGCTACAAAATCCAAACGAGTGCAAGCTGGGAAATTTTATATTGTAATTTCATATTGCTTTTTGTTTGGATTTTGGCCTAATGGAATCTTATATATTCGTCCATATCCAAGAGGGGGAACTTCCAATGGTGGGTTTACAATCACTTCAAGAAGTCTACCAACCTCCCACTAATTATAGTGTTGATTTGACATTTTGAATGGCATTGTATGACAAATAGCTTTATCATTATGTGATGTTGGCCATGACATTTCATCCATTGGCCTATTTATAGGAATGGAGCTTTCCGCTTTGAATAGAATTCAAGGAAACATCGGATGCCATTTATTTGAAACAAATCCCTCTTCTTCAAGAAACTTGATTTCATCTTTGGTGAAATTAATTTAAGCTTAAATGGGCCAAGTTTTTGGAATAGCCTATTTATCCAATGCATACTTGCATTTTGTACTACCAATGCAATGATTCATATCATCTGCACAAAACTAGAACTTGTGCACCAAGGAATTGAAACCACAACCCTAAGTAAGTTGGGGCAGGGACACTAATAGAAGTTGGGTTGGCAATTATCCTAATAGCACAAGAATGTTTGGTGGATTTTTGCAATGTGAAACATTAAACATGTGACATAGGGGGCATCTTTTTATATGCCAAACTCCATTTCCACATGGAGCCTCAAGGACCTCAACATCTCCCTAAATTTGATCTACCCCATGTTGCTCAATTTCCACATTTAATTTGGCAAATATATGGTTTACTCAATGATGAAAAAAATTCACACAATCATGCCTACGTGAATCCCCTTCTAATCCGGGGGCTAGGTTCGCCTTTCGTTTGTAGGAGCCAAAGATCTTTTCACCTTCCATGTGTGATTCTAACTATGCAAGTTGATATCAGGGAATATTTCAAAATTGCATTTGTAAGTTGTTTTGGATCTCTAGATTGGGTTGCTCTATGCAAGAATAGCTCACTCTTATTAGGCCCTTGACTTGGTCAACCACCTTACTTGAAATGATAATACAATGTTAATTGTTTGAAAGCTCAAATGTAGTCATATGATGTTACAACAAATAAACAAGCTCCCCTTGTGCCAGACTGTTGAAGCCATACATTGTGTATGAGTATATACATATGGATATCATTGCTTATACATTTCAAACTTTTCTAAACTAGATTATTAAATGCTTCATTGAAATAAACCGATTCCTTTATTGAATGAATTAATTAAAATAATTGATTTTCATAATTATCTAAATAACTAAAATTTAAATAATGTAGTAAATATTATGGTCCTATTTTTTATTTATTAATGTTCAATTGTTGTGTTAATAATATTTCACTACATTGGAATTCACAGTATTATGTCAAACCATAAAATTTCATGAAAGGTGAAAGTCTATTTTTGAATTGAAATTAAAAACAATGTGTGTATTTTATTAAACATTCAATAAAGGTGTACATATGAATATGTCTTTATATACCTCAATGTTTTTACTCAAATTCATGTTTATGATTTAATATTTCAGAATTAATTATTTGCAACTAATTTTTTAATTAATAATTAATATGTAATATACTTAATTACTATAAATTAATTAAGTAAACTAAATAATAAACTATTCATATGAATTCATTAATCAAATTTGATTAATTAGTATTTAATTAATTCAGATAAAAATTAATTAATTATCTAATAACTAATTACTCAAACTCAGTATCTAATTATATATATATAATTAATTAATTCAAATAATTTTAGATAACAAAGTTTGTTAATGTAGGTGAGTGATTATTGAATTTTATTTGAATTAAGACCATCAATTATCAACATAATTAATTATCTAATAGGTATTTAAATAATTAATCATTTAATATTGATTTTGATAATTAATTAATTGAAGCAATCAACTAACTAGTTAATTATATTAATTAATTAATATAATAAATATAAATAATTATTATCATATATTTAATTCAAATAATTATGTCAAATGATTAATTATAAATTTCAAATTAATTAAAAAATTAAAATCAAACATAAAGCACGTGGGAAATTTTCTTTTGTAATTATAATTCAATTGCAACTAAGGTGCCACTAAAAGATTTAACCCATATGCTTTGTCTTCAATATCTCATTTCACAAATTATATAAAGGAGGTGTCTCCTTTTGCATTCTCACATTAAAATATATGTGCCATGTTGGGATGAGTTCATAGAAGCTTAACCTTAAAGGCAAAACACATAACAAATTAAAAAACTTATGTGGCTATTATTCAATTCACATACTTTTCTAGTATTTTACCTTCCTACCTACCTATTTGCTTACCTAAATAAATAGGTCCTATTTTTCTACCTACTTAGATAGTAAGTAAGTAATTAGGTAAGTAGGTAGGTTGGAGCTATATCAACTTACCTACTGAAATGTAAAATCAAGCAAGATTTTCAGTTTTGAAAAGTTCATATTAATTTAACAATGATTAAAACAAAACATATGATATACTAAAGCAATTTTATGTATGTTTAAAAACAAGTTACAAAAGATTTCATTCATAAATTCCTTCATGTGCAAAAGTGGACATTGAAAAAGGTCCTACACAAGGATTTGTATTCCTTTTAAAAATTAATCTTGTTGGCTTCTATTAATGTAGTTTGACCCATTGGGTTAATGTGTTTGTAAGACATTTTATTTTCACAATATTTTCATGACCTTTCATCCATGGCTTTCAACATTTAAAAATAACATGCTTATGTGAATTTTTCACCAATGGGCTAAGAGTTCCTTAGTACTATTATGTATTTGATTAATTGTGAACTTTTGAAAAGTTCATAAATTAACAAATAACCATTTGGAGATTGAAACTTTGGAGAGAAATTTTGATTTGGGGGTTAATCATTAGTAGAAAAACTTCATTTTGTGACTTGTCCTAAGTGACTAAAAATATCATTTGTGACTCTTTTGTGCTAGTGAATCATTTGTGACTATTTTCTATTAGTGAATATATGATTTAAAATAAATATTATTAATATACTACCTTATTAGATGATCCAACAAATATATGTTTACAATTTCCAATGTTTTGTTTCAAATTCAATAAAAAACTTGATTCTAACCATCAAATTAGAAAAGTTTAGAATCAATAATTTAGTGTGAATTAATTAAATACATGTTTAGTACTCATTTGCCAACATGAAAATTTTCATTCTTGAACTCCAATGGCATGAAGATAGCTTATGCAAACACGACTTGGAAAACAAACCCTTAGACACAGCTAAATAAATTCTTAATCTCCATAGGCCCTCATGTCTTAGGCTTTCAAACCTTCATGTCTTGTCTTTAGGTTTTGATGTGAAGATGGCCTTTAAATTTTCATGTCCCATTACTTGGACCCTATTTTTAGGCTCTTTTGGACATGGAATATTAAGCCTTCAAGTCCTCAATGTATTAAACCTTGAAATATACTAGGTTTCTGCAAATATGAAATATTAAGGTGTGGGGACCATTGTTGTTTGGTGTGGTCATTAATTTTTACAAGACTCTATTATATGGTCAAAGTATGGTTGGGGTACTCAAAAGGATCGTCTCATTTTATATTCAATGGACCTTTTATTTAAATATATTGTTGAAACTTAATGACATATTCATATCAAAAGTTTGATTTTATTCATAGATAGATTCATTACAAAGATATAATTTAAAGCTTAGAATGTCAAATTTGAATAAATTTAAGGATTCTTTCAAGTCCTTGAAAAAAGTCTAAAATTTTGTCTCATGAGAAAAGATAAATTTAAAGATTCATAAATAATGTTTAAACAACATTTTTGATTCAAGATTTTTACCACAATCACTTTATATGTTAATGTGTATAAAATGTATGAATGTGAGAAGAACCAAATGCCCTGTTGCAATGTAAAAAGTTTCAAAAGGTTAATTTTTGAGAATTTTGGGCCATTGATAGACCATGGCCCACATTGAATAAATTTTACTATTCTCATTTTCAAAAGTGAGAAGAATAGATACGTTAATGGCTTACAAATTTTTTGGAACAAAATTATTTCATTTGACATGAAAAAAAAATATAAAAATACAAATGTAAACAAGTCATGGAAAAAATGAAAAAAAAGATGAATTTAAGAATCCCAAAAATGAATCCTTATGTTTCAAAGGGGTAACCGCAATCGTGCTTGGACCCTATATATATATATATATATATATATCCTAAGGTTCAACCTTCACATAAATCCATTGGTTTAGGCCATAAGAAACTAATTTGGCTCTTTTTGTGTGCCCTACAAATGTAGTTGATTGGATTTTTTGAATGCCCTAGGCTTTTAAACCCCTAATAGATGCCCATGCAGCTCAAAAATTCATACTTGCCCCACATGGTCAACTTATAAAACTTACAAAAACCTAAGTAAGTCAAAGCACTTGCATCCCCAAGTTTAGATAGGCCTAAATAGGACAGGCTTACCTAATATCCAAGAAGATTTATTTGTTGGGCTTTGAAAGGCTGCCCAAAATGGCTAGTTGAAATTTTGCCTGTGAAGCCAAAATTGGTTGGAATGATTGTTAATTAGGGGTAAAGTACGTATTTAAAATAATTGTGCTACAATAATATGCTTTGGTGTATATGGTTGTTGCATATGTACATGTATAAATCCAAATACATGACAATAATATTTTAACTTCACCAAAATAAGTTCCCCAAAATTTAGAAAAAAACCTTGGAAAAAATTGTTTAAAATGCTAGAAAAAGGTATTTTTGAAACCAAATACTTTCATTTCTCCGCTAATTAAGAAAACTTGCCTTATTAAATAATTAATATGAGTATGTTGGACATTGATAAATGTTTATAGATTACCATTAATGAAATGATAGAATAGTTTTATACACGAATGTACAAGTAAGGAGGCCTAGTTATTGTGACTCAATTGTGAGGTTATGTGACCCAGCACCCACCAGTGGATGATCCACTAGAAACCCGTTACAACTCACTTGTGGATGGACCAAAATTGAGATACCAAGATTCCATATGTAGGCGACCTCAAATCCTACAAACCCTCCTACTTCCCCACACACCCCTATTGAACTAAATAGCTATGTGTAAGTAACTTGTAGAGGATGTACTCAAGTGGTTATTATTTAAGTAGGTACTTACATCTAGGCCAGAGAATACATCAAGCTCTCCATATCATGAGAGACACTAATTTCATGTGAGAGAGAGAGATTACAATTAAAATTAAGTTGCAGGCACATTTGCAGATTTTAAAACCTTCAGAATTATAGAATTTTAAACCCATCAGTTGCTGGCTGCATTTACTTACAGATGCTTGCAGAGCCCTGAAGCTACATGAAATGCAGGCCCAAGAATATGAACCGGGTCATGCCAATATTGCTTTACCGTGCCCAAATTGGAAATATTACTCTGAATCCATGTTGAGTACTATACAATACTCCCGCAAGCCAATTCAAGAATGCTTGCAATCGCACTAAGTACTCTAGTAGTTTACTGCTGGCACGGATTATTGCATCAATACCAGCAGCTGGTTTAAGTTACATGTGTGAGAACAAAACAAAATGTGTGAACTGGTCCTCAAAGGACTCATGAATGTGTGTACATCTAGCGCCTCTGGACAGCACTAGTTTAACGTGTGTAACACGGATTTGAACCGAACACGGCCAGCGACTATTTGGGCTGCATCCATCCTGAGCATGAGTACATACCGTCTACGTCCTCACTAGGACCTTTCTGCCAGGCTTAATCTCATGTGCAGACCAGCTTCCAGGAGCTCTTCTACGGACTGAGGTTCCTTCCCACCCACCCACCGTCCCCACCGTCCACCTCTCCTGCCCCATACACATAGTGCTGAAGGGACCTCCACTGGTAATGTAATTATACATGTAATTGGGTACAGTACTCTTTTTTTCTTTACATTATTTTTCAACAGATCGTAGGCCAGGCATATTGAAGGACTCTGGCAGAACTAAAAACTAGAAGTAGAGTCCGATCAAGTGTTCGGGCATCAAAGTATAAGCACGACCTCATATTGTAGGGTTGATCGCCAATTTGTTGTGTGATGAGCTTAGGGTCTATTGACTATTTCTCTTCTTATACAGAGATCTGCAAGTTCTTATTTTTTTATAGCGTGGCAATCCTAGTTACAACCCACTCGTCCCTTTGCTCGTCAGCCCAAGGAACAGCCCAGAGTTAGCTAGCTAGCTCCAATTATATCAGTTCCCTATTCATGAATTGTATTCCCAGACTCTTCAAAACTTAAAGGCTCTCCGGACAGTTTCACCAACCATGATGTGCTCTCTCATTAAGGAAGTTATTGAAGCTAGCTGAAGGTAATTAGAAATAGCACTCATATCTTTACCTGGGCCCATAATATCGCCGTTAAAAAAGCGTGAACATGCTGGGGAAATGACCTCATTAGGACAGTGTACTCAGGTAAAGTAAACCACCAACCACGTCTACTAGACTAGTGTAAATTCACATCATGGCAGCTGGTTGATGGAAGGTACCCATTTGAATTTTAGCTGGACGTGATAGTTGTAGTGTTGCAGTCATTCTATTGCAGGTCCTGGTACAGTAATTACTTAACAATTGCAGGCTTAATTGGCATGTAAATTGAGGTCGACCCTTTCAACCTCTCCCACCAGTACCCTACTACAAGACAAGCCTAGTCCTGGGGCTCATGAATAAGTTGCATGCCAGTCTGGTTGGTGTCCTCCCAGTTATGCCCTGTACCAATCAAGCCAAGTACTGCTCATCGTCTTTGGTTTCCTTGGGTGTACTAGTTAATTAATTAACTAGGTAAATTGCAAATGTAGCAGTGTCCACGCTTGGATGTTTCCCTTTCTAAATTTTTTTTTGTGAGGCCTAATAAAAAACTTATTCCTGGATGAGATTATTACTTCCACTTCTTAATGATACATTGTAATGAATCATGTTGGCCATGCTTAAAATTTCACTGGAAATGCGAAAAAAAATAAAAAAATCTGTAAAGGAGATCTGTAACTGGTGTGAGGGCAATTATTGTTGACAAGTATAGTTCCCCAAACAGTATAATGAGTGATAAGATCATTGTGCTCACACTTGCTATCAAGTTAAACAGCACTACTTGATGTATTCATTGCAGTTAGCCAGAAGAAGGTACTCCAGAGGTGAATTAGTTGGCCAACTTGATATAGACACACTTGAAGAATTATTGAGTGTAATCCTCCAATTATTAATTTCCAACAAGTGGAAAAACAAATTGGCTTACACTAGTGTAGATACAACAAATTCAAGGTTCTCATATAGGTACCGGCCGTAATGTTCAGTTTCTGGCATCTTCCTGCGATGTTGGCGGGCCTGTATAAGTGACAATACAAAATTCACCACATGAAATCTTCTCAAAGTCGGTTTGACAGTTGCAAGGAATCAACTGCCAAACCCTGCCCTAGACCGAGCAGATGTTTCGGTACCTGGTTCCAAAGGGGGCCCTGATCCCAAATTTGTTTCATTTTGTTCAAATGACGTACATGAATTATATCCAACCAAACATACTTACATTAGAAGCCAATTGCATAAAATTTATTGAACAATCATATTTAAATGTAACCTATTATAATCTTAAATTATAGTAGTGGTCACAATACTAATGGCGCGCTGTAGGTAGGCTAAAACTGTTTTGGCGACTATATTGATCTCAATTAACCTATGATTTTCCAATTGCAATTGAGGACTGAAATATTGGAGAAATATTGTAGGTATATAGTAAATGAACATATGAGATAAACATTAAAAGACTGTCGGAAAGAGAGTATCACACTAGCTTGCTAGGATTGAATTCAATATCCCCTCTCAAGAGGATTTCATACGGTGGGTCACGCACGTTACGAACACGTGGATTACGAACACATGCACGTTTGTGGCAAAGTTTACGCTTAATCTAAAGTTGGCAAATTGGCCGAACCATTTGTCGCAACCTAAAGTTCACGAATTGGCCGCACCACCATTTTGTTGCGAAAGACGGCCTGATCATTGGGAACTTATGTCACGTGCGGATACTTACCTTCGATTCGCCACGTGCATTTGTCGCACACGGTTGAAGCGCGGTCGGTCGGTCCGTCCGTCCGTCCATCCGGCAACAATCCAAACTGTGCGTTTCTAGGCCGTGTTGTTTTCAATACTAGATTCGTGTGCGCGTATGCGCGGCTATCTTAAGCCTTACATGAACAAAGCTTCCAACTTGGGGGTTTGTCGTCCGTGTTTTTATTCAATACTACATTCGTGTGCACAGCGCTCACTTAAGCCGTACATTAGTGTGCGGAGAATCATGTTCGAAATGACGGATGTTCAAATTTTAAAACAAATTAGGCGGAACATTTTCTGGTGAAATTCTAGAGAGAATGTGACACTAATTTACGTTTAACAGGTATAAAATAATTTTATGAGGAATCAAGTGTCGTTTATCAAGCGTGGTCAGCGTTTCTCCAAAAAAATTCAAGATTATTGCTTCAAGACCTAAATTGTAATCGAAGTCGATCTTCCAGGGCGCGTCCTCATTGGATTCCTTGTATGAATCAGGTTTATTATATATAACACATCCCAGGGCCTAGCCCTTCATTTGCGAGATGATCTGACATTCTCCTGCCGATTTTTTTCTGATCACGAACCTGTTTACTGTTCAGTTACAGCGTCTGTTCTTTAATTGAACAGCAGACGTAGGAGGCCATGCAGCCGTTATAACTCCTGTTCATAAACCAGCAGATTAGGAAGCCCATGAAATATAATCACGAAGTGGGTGGTGGCAATGAATGAAGCATTGCGTGAGTTCCGAATACTCATGAATCCCTTCCATTAAGAGAGAGAGAGAGAGAGAGAGAGAGAGAGAGAGAGAATTGAAGTATATATCGTATGATGACTGTCACTGGCTGTTGAAGTCATGATCATACATGATACTTGAATTATATAATTCTCTCTAGACATTGCAAAATAAATTTTAAAAAAAAAAGGTTTCAAAAGGTGGCATATCTGGATGCATGCATATTTGAAATTCCAACTTAAAGTTATGATTCAGCTGGTCCTTCAGTACAAAGCACAGTCTAAACAGCTGGAAATTAACAGCTCAGGGATTAAACCCAAAGTCCGGAGCTGGAACGGAAAAAAAAAAGAAAAAGGGTACACATTATTACTGCAGCAATATCTCTCCAACTTTCCTTTGATGGTTGTCATGACATGGGTATTGAAATGAGTTGCAATACTGTGCACACACATTTGCTCATTATGTTGTTGCACATGAGATCCGTGCATTGAGAATGCTATATAATTCTTCCCAGAAATGAACTCTTCACTCAGTTTTCGAACCTGCAGAGATATTCGCTGTCATGGGATCGTCTGGAGCTAGCTAGCTGTTCTCTGAGTACTAGTGTTCAAGGTTTTCCCTCTAATTCAGGGCTTGAGTTGCGCAGTTCAGTGCTCTTGGGGGTGAGAAATGGAGTTCGCTACTGATGAGACCGGCAATACGTCGGTCACTTTCTCTCCTCCTGGAAGAGACGGGAAAGTGCCAAAGAAATTCAGAATGTTGGCCGCTCGGTTAACTGAAACCCGTAAGTTTTTTATCTGAGCCAGCTGCATAATCTGCTACATTGGCATATATATATTGCATCCTTGAGCTGCACATCAGGCATTGTCTTCTCTTGCCGATTGATCACATGTGATTCTGCATCAAATAAGTTCTTGGACCGGATGCTATTGAATTTGCTCATGGCATCTACAAACTAATTTTGTCATGAGAGTTTCAGGCGATTGCATTCTAATTCTTTGCTGCTTTGAACCACAGCTCAAGTCTTAGGGTTTAAAAACTTCATCGCAAGCGCCCACAACAGATCATACGCTTTGCAAGCCGGTGGGGTGATATTGGAACACATGGTACCGGAACCACAGAGGGAGGCGCATGAGATGCATACGAACGTACTCTTCATAGAGTACGTGGCGTGGCTGTGTGTCACCACTCAGTCCACTGCGCCATACAGCATGTGGCTCCAGCCACAGGAGACTCTTACCAGCCGCTTGGTAGAATCCAATGTCCTGGACATCGTGTACGGCGCAATGCTGACGGCAGCAGAAGTGAATGACAAGTTCCTTCCCATCAAAGTCGAAAAAGAGCACATCTGCAGTGGCAATTTGGTGGGTAATTTCTAAGACTAGTTTTTTTTTCATCTTCTGATTCCATCAGTACACTGTTAACAATAATAAGAATATTGGGCCATCGAGACGACATGGATTTTGTCTCACGCAGAATGCTCTCGACTAATGACTTTTATATTATGCAGCCAATCCGGCAGAGTCGGTTCAGAGACACCCACATGCCCACGAGAGGCCGCTGCGTAGTGGACCTGGTGAACATGATGGGTTCCGAGTGGCAGAATGTAACCTGGCTGGCACCACCGGCAGCCGTTCTGACTGGCGTGAATTGGAGGAAATTCGCAGAAGACAATGGCATGGAGGATGGGGACCTATGCGTGTTGGAAGTGGACCCGAGTATGGGACATAATCAGTATATCAGTTGCAATCAGTCACGGCGGTTTAAGCTCAAGATCAAGGTCCACGTTCTCCGCATGGCCGCTACACCTTGAAGACGTCACGGTGCAGCAAGCAATCCTGCAATTGCAGCTACATCAAAGTACATGGATCAACGTCGTCTCGATCGATGTCCAGAATTAGTTGGCTATAGCAAATTTGGCGGCACTACTAGTAGCTGCATGTCGGCCAATTTGGGCTTCGAAGGTTCTAGCAATTGATGCCAATGATAGAGATTCATGATTGATTGTTGTTGTTGTTGCAGGCTTGAAGAGTGGATAGTTGCCTGAGTTTGTTGTTGTTTACAAAATTGTCTCTGACAGTGCTCAGAACAATTTGGCTTTGCAGCTGCCACCAACCTCGTCGTCTTCCCTAAACTTGGAATTTCGGTTTTGAATGGACCCAATAGAGTCAGGACTGTGTTAATCTCTTTGGGGTTTTGCAACGGTAATTGGGTGATAAGCTGGGTATCTAGTATGTCTCATCATGCTAGTATAAATCGTCTGCAGGAATTGAGAACAATTTGGGCAAAAACTTTGGCTCATCAGCTCATCCCCATGAACGTTTAATGTTTTATTTGTTTTCAATTCAAAACTGTTGTTTGAATTCTGCTCTTGTTGGTTGGTTGGTTGCTTGCTTTTGGACTGTTGAGTAGCAAAATGAATGCCAATTCTTCAATCAAATAGTTTCTGATCCAATTTGGAGATCATAGCTAATTAAGTACAAGTCTAATGTACCCAGAGTTGTGAAATAGAAATTAACATATCTAATGCCAAGGATTAAAAAAAGAATTAGCAGGGTTCAAACCCTGGCTCATGCAGCCCAAAAAGAGAGACAAAAATAGCACTTGGAAAATACTCAACACTAATTTTCTAAAGATATAACAGTTCTCTAAGTGTCTTTAATTTGGTGATCAAGTAAGGCCCTGTTACATGCATCCATACTTCTATACAGTAGCGTGACATCAACATGCAAGGTCCAAAATTAATCTATGAACTTTAGAAATATGAAAATTAAATTTACTTGGGCTCCATGCTATTTCACTCTACCAGTGATAATGAATTGTTTTTAAAGAAATTATAATATATATCATATTAGTTCATATTTTGAGAAAGGAAATATGTATTTGTTGTTTATGGAGTTTTGTAAATATGTTTGCATTTGTGTCAAAACATATTGAGATTTTTCGAGATCAAATCCAAATGCAATGTCTGTTGCATATGCTATTGTGAAAACACCACATGATAGGTTGTTTATTTATTGCATTATATTTGCATGGGTATAACAAGTTGTTTACATTTATAAGTTTGCATAATAATTGGATTGTGTAGTTAAACAATTTTTTTGTCATTGGCAGCTGTGAATCATATATTCTGCAATGTAAATTAGGAACTCTAGGAAACTGGCTTTGAACTCAAAGGTTTTGGCAACAGGTGCAAGACATACAAAAGTGAGTTGAAAGCCTTTTTTCAGGAGATTTGACAAGATACAGAATCTCCACATGGCTCTCATGCACTAGTTTCAAGAAGACCTGCCCAACACAAACACTGTTTTTCTTCACAAAATACCTTGTGATCAACCATTGATATGGTACAATTGAAAGCTCTAGCTTAAGAGGCCAGATTCTCTGTAGAAAGAAAACCTGCTGTGGGTTGAAAGGGCTCCCTGAAGGAGATGTAAGCTTCAATGAAAGACATAGCTTTTGTAAATGATTTGCAGACAAAGTCATATTTTTATCCTTCCCATATTTTAACCTGCATATTTGATAAGATGAAGCTTTAGAAAATGAAGCTAAGCTTGGTAGATTCTGTGCATTCATGCACTTGATATCCATGTAATGTAATAGTGTGGACTCTGTAAAGTTGCCAAATCAGGGTACAGAGTTAGCAGGACCTTACATTTC
>Ga0209611_10004959_pt1 | contig 22550 bp, 20 predicted proteins | sample S1TSphgellanicum_3_FD_187693 | JGI IMG/M metagenome (GOLD analysis project Ga0209611, IMG submission 187693) | Host-associated microbial communities from peat moss isolated from Minnesota, USA - S1T2_Fc - Sphagnum magellanicum MG (SPAdes) (version 2) | ecosystem: Host-associated > Plants > Peat... | reverse complement strand
ATGACCCCCGCCCCCGCTGGCGCGCGCGTTTCTTTGGCGATACAGCGCGACGAAACCGATCGAGGAATACCCGGCGAACAGAAAGGCCGCATAAATGACGACACTTTCGGGGCGCATGCCCGGCAGGAAAACAGACGAATTGAGCAGCGCCAGGATCTCCCCGGTCATGCCCGGCAGCACGAACAGCAGCGCAGCCCAACCGGCGTCATGGGCCTCGTTGCCGAGGATCTTGAGCAGCCGACTGAATAGCCATACATACGCGATGATGGTGACAGCGGCGCTGCTCCAGTACACGAGCGGTCCCCGCTGGAAGGTCGCGCTCGCACGGAAAAAGAAATAAACCGTCCCTGCGGCCCACGCCGCGCCGCCCGCCAGGATCATTTTCCACTCCGAAGATTTCATGGTCTTACTCCTGTGACAACCGCACAGGCATTTTCGGCGCGGAACATGATCGCCGCAATTACCAGGGAGGTAATCGTGTGCGATCGGCCATGTGATCTAATGAGTAAGATGAGCGCCTCTCTTTTGAGCGAAATCCTCCGCAGCAGCCGGGCGACCCGTCGGGTGAGCCAGTTGGAATTGGCCATGTCGCTGGGTGTCTCACAGCGGCACGTGAGTTTCGTCGAACGCGGTCGGGCCAAGCCTAGTCGAGAGCTGCTCCTCGCATGGGTGCGTGAACTGGAGACTCCGTTGGAGCAGTGCAACGACGCCCTGTTGGCCGCGGGCTATGCACCCGCCTACAGCAGCGCGGATATCGGCGCAGCTTCCCTCGGTCCCGCGACCGCGGCACTGCGTCTTCTGCTCTCGGCGCATGATCCCTGGCCGGCGTTCGTGCTCGACGTGCAATGGAACCTCGTGGACTTGAATGCCGGTGCGCGCAGGTTTGCCGCTTTGCTGGCGAACGGGTCGACGCCGGTCCCGAACATCGGTCCTGGCGGCACGCCTGTGAATATGCTCGATGCACTGGCGGCGCCCGGAGGCTTTGCGAGTCGCATCATCAATTTGAATGAGGTCGGACCGGCGCTGGTCGCGCGCCTGCGGCGTGAAGCGCGGGCGGTACCCGGGCTCGCCCATCGCGCCGAATTGGTCAAAGGATTGCTGACGGCCGAGCTCGGTGCCGCGGCGTTACACGAGGCCGAATCTCTGTCGCGGGCACCGTTGCTGACAACAAAGTTCGATACGGCGCGCGGGCCGCTCGCATTTTTTTCCATGTTCACCACCTTTGGCACGCCGCAGGACATCACGCTCGCAAGCCTGCGGGTGGAATCGCTGTTCGCCGCGGATGCGGCCACGACGGAGATTTGGCGGCAGCTCGCGGCCGAGGCGCCGCATTTCCAAGCAGTCCGCGGGAACGTCGAGGGGGCCTAAGCGCTCAGAAATAACATTCTCGCCGGCGAGTGCATCGTTTGGAGCCCGCCACCCTCGCCGTGTCCGGGGCGACGCCTGCCGCCGACGGCTGGTTGATCCGTGGCGGCACCGCGGCCGTCGCCTTGCGATCCTCGGGGTTTGCGCTCGCGGTGCCGTCGGGCTCGCTCGCCGGCGCGTGCGCAGTGTCCAGAGACGCCGTATCATCGACCCGTCAGGTCATCGAGGGTTTCAGCGATGAGACAGGTAGGGTCAAGGCGCGAGCGGCCGATCTCACTTCACGCCAGCGGGAAACTGCTTCTTGAAGGCGCCCTCTTCAACGAGGCGGTGTCGCGGCTATCGACAAGCACGTTCGTGCCCAAGGGAGTCTATCGCTTCCGCTCCCACGAAGCGGCCAACCGGCACGCCGGGGATTGCCTCGTGCGCGGCATGGGATTATTGGCTGCGAAGCGCGCGAATGATGGATGAGTACAGCCGTCCTGCGACACTTGAAGATCTCAAACTGCTGCTGCGATCACTCCATGAGCACGGCGCTGATTATTTGCTCATTGGCGGTTACGCGCTGGCTGCCCACGGTTATCAACGTGCGACTACCGACATCGATGTGGTTGTTCCGGCGACAAGGGAAGCGGGACAGCGCATCAAGGATGCTTTGATGCTCTTGCCCGACGGAGCCGCGAAAGACATTGAAGCCCGGTGGTTTGAGGAAGGTGACAACATCCGGGTTGCAGATGCGTTTGTGGTTGACCTCATGCTGAATGCAAACGGACAGACATACGCGACATTGAGCCGGTACGCCGAGACGATCGATCTCGATGGCGTTCCGGTAAGAACGATCTCTCTCGACGGCTTGCTCCTCACCAAGAGGACTATGCGTGACAAGGACGTCGCGGATCGAATAGTCATAGAGCGGGCGCTCGAAACGTTCAGGTCGCGTACTGGAGACGATGACCACCGACGGGACTCGGAATAGACTGCAGGGCCACAATAAACATTCCGGTCGCTTGGCATGAAAACCATCCAAGTGACCACGGGGGCGGAGCGCAACGTCAAGCCGGTCCGCTCTGTGGGATGATCCATGGCATTCGATAGTACCGCCGCTCGCCGCGCTGGCGGTCCGCGTTACGCTCGGTTATTTTCTTCACCTTGGTACGAGCCTTTCGGGCTGGTTCGCAAGGGTTGCTATGTCGAGACTCCGGGTGCTGAGCTTTGCGGTATCGCTCGATGGTTACGGCGCCGGCCCCCATCAGGATCTTGAACATCCGATCGGTGTGAGGGGTCTCGAGTTGATGGAGTGGTTCTTTCATACCCTGGCATGGCGCAAGATGCATGCCCAGGACGGCGGAGAAACCGGCGTCGATAACGGAATTGCAGAACAGGGGTTCGCCGGAATCGGCGCCTGGATCCTGGGGCGCAACATGTTCGGCCCCGTGAGAGGCGCGTGGCCGGACGACAGCTGGAAGGGCTGGTGGGGTGAGGAGCCGCCCTACCACACACCGGTGTTTGTTCTGACGCATCATCCGCGGCCTTCTCTCAAAATGGCGGGAGGCACGGAGTTCCATTTTGTCACCAATGGCATCCATGCCGCTCTCGATCTCGCCAAGACCGCGGCGGGCGGCCGCGACGTTCGCCTCGGCGGCGGCGTATCCACTCTCCGCGAATATTTGCGCGCCGGCCTCATCGACGATCTACATATTGCCGTCCGCCCGATACTGCTCGGGTCCGGCGAAAATCTATGGGAGGGCATCGATATGAATGCTCTCGGCTATGAATGCGCGAAGCAGGTGACGGGAGAGCGCGCAGTCCACGTCTTTCTGCGCAAGCGGACCTGACCTGCGCCCGCATCTCCCAATGCAAATTGGAGTAACGCACCTAAGCGGATAGGAATTTCAATCGCCCGTCCGGTCAAAGGCTGCCCACAACCTTGTTGCGCGCCCCCACGGCTTCGAGCACTGGGGCGAAGCGGCGGCGGATAGGTAAGTAGCCAGCACGCTGAAGAAATCCTTTGAAGGATCAGCTGCCGGGCCACCAAGCTCATCGTTGCAGATTATTATTAATATAGCTACAATAGCCATATGGAAAAGGCTAGTGTGTCTCACTTGAAAAACAATTTAAGCGCATACCTCCGCAAGGTTCGCGCGGGACACTCGATCGTGATCTATGACCGGGACGTCCCGATAGCCCGCCTGGAACGAATAGAGTCTGCCGGCTCGGGTTCTGACCAACTTGCATCGCTTCATGCAAAGGGCGTGACACGACTGCCGACGGTAGGAGAATCATCAGCGGCCATCCTCGCTGGGATGCGGAGGCCACTGCCTCATGCAGCGCGCTTGCTTGAGGCCGTGCAGCAAGACCGCTCCGAGGATCGATGAGCCTCGGCTTGTTCCTCGCTCCACCCGGACGGTAAATGAAATTCTGGGACGCGTCTGCCATTATTCCGCTCATTGCGGAAGAAAAGACCCGAGATCGCCTACTCGGGCTGCTCGCGCAGGATGCCGAAATGCTCGCATGGTGGGGAACGCCCGTTGAAATTGCATCCGCGCTGGCAAGACGCGAACGGGAGGGACTGCTTGCCGCCGATGAAGTGGCAACTGCGCTCACCACTGCTCATGCGCTCGCAGCAAGTTGGCATGAAATCGTGCCTTCCCACTTGATCCGTCGAACTGCCGAACGACTGCTTCGTGCTCATCCGCTGCGCGCTGCCGACAGCCTGCAACTGGCGGCCGCACTCATCGCATCCGATCAGGATCCGAGGTCGCTGGAATTCGTCTGCCTCGACGTCCGCCTCACGCGCGCGGCTCAACGAGAAGGCTTTCAGGTACTCGGCGATTGATGCCGCTGACTGACCACGCCAAGTGCCGCTTCGGATTGCTGGCTCCGTTTATCCGACCCATCTACCCGGGCGCCAAGGTCTGCGGCACTGCGGTGACGATCTTCGCGCATCCGGGCGACGACTGGATGCTGCATGTCGCGGCGAAGATGCTGCGGCCCGGCGATGTGGCCGTGCTCGGCACCTCTAGCCGAACTTGACGGATTCAACGGTTTGGCGACGTTAAGTCATTGATGTCATTGAAGCACACCCCCAAAGGTCTTCACTACACGGCGGTGGCGGCGCAATCTTGAGCCCCGAACTGGCTATTGTTCAGAAACAACGCGGTCATCGCGTTTGGTCCGAAGCGCCGGCACCGCGAGACCGACCAAGCCGCGCAATAACAGCGGCAACAGTACGAAGTCGTCTACGACGCCGAGTACCGGAAAGGCAAGATTGAGCGGTTCGATTGCAAAAAATACCAGAAGCAACGCCGCTGGCATGAGCCATACGGGGCGGTCGGGCTGCCGAAGCGCGTGTAAGAGTACCCGCAGATCCCGGCCAGTGAGCTGCCAAAGCCTGAATAATCGTCTCATTTCTCGCCCCGCGAGTGACCCGACCTTGAGGATGGTGGCGGAAGGCCGATAATTGAACGCCGAATATACCCGGCTGTCCATCATAGCCTTTTCATTGCAATAGGAGTGACAGTCCCAGTTATCGATAGGCTTCGATCATTGACTCATCAATCCCGGCGGAGGACAGAACGTGGACGCGACGGCATTTCGCACAATTCGAGCGCCGCGCATCGTGCGTTTCATGAGTGCGGCCTTCGGTATCGGACTCATCGCATCGGCATGCGCCGCCGGTGAGGAAGACGCGCTCAAAGTCATCGACAACCCGGGCGGGGGTCAGGTTCTCTACGGCCCGGTGCGCCAAGGCACACCGCAAGCGGCGATGGCGGCGGCCCTGCGACACGTGCACAGCCAATTCGGACAGAGTCCTGCGGTGGGAAAGGTATTCGAGTCCCGCGACGGCCAAAACTTCGGTGCTTTCTTTACTGTCACTGCGACGACTCACGGCAAGCAGCAATACGCCGGCCTGGTCATCGTGTCGCTCGCCCGTGGGGTCGATCCGGCGGCCGCTGTTCTTTACGACGAGTCGGCACGATTCGCGACGACGGAACCGGTGCTTCTGCACGCGCTGACCGAGGCGTGGCGGCAAGCCGCGACTTCGCCGCCCGCATCGGGCGCGTCGAACGCGGGAGCTGTTCCGCCGCTCACGCCCACCCGGTTTCCCGATGGCAGCGGCGCGGTGAACCTGCCGGCCGGCTGGAGGATCACGTTTGCCTCGCACGGCTCGGCCTATATCGTGGGTCCGCACGGCGAAGCGGTACTGCTCAGCAACACCGTCGGGCCGATTTACGATCCCAACAATCCGCAGGTGCAGGCGAGGCTTCGCTATGCAACCAGCCGCCCGATCATGTGCCCCACCAGCGATGCGCTGCACACTTATCTTTGCGTCGTGCAGCAGAAAAATTCGCAGCCGGTATTTCATCTCGAGCAGTCACGACCCATTCCCGCGCAGCGTCTCGCGGTGGAGGCGGTGTTGATCGACGCCGACCTCGATTTACACGACGGCCGAGGGATGATGTCGTGCGAACTCGGACTCAGCATCACCGCGGTCAACGCGCTCGGCAGCCGCACCTTGGGTATCAACGGGACCTGCGCGCCGCAGTCGTCAGCCGCGCAGGAGCGCCCGACACTCAAGGCGATCTACGCCAGCTACACGATCAATGGACAGGTGGTGGCGCAGGAGTTCGCCGGCGATGAACAGCGCAGCCGCCAGGCCGGCAATAATGCGCGCATCCAGGCCAACAACGCGCACGCCGCCGAAGATGCGCGGAGCGCCGCGTTCCAGGCGCATATGGACAACATCGACCGCTTCAGCAAGAGCTTTCAAAATTATCAGCTGGACCAGACAGAACTGCAGGACAGCAGCCAGAATGCGCGAGGCGCCATTCCCAATGCGCTCGCCGACGCTCTGGTGAAAGCGAACCCGGACCGGTTTCAAACTGTGCCGACGGCGAATTTTTTGAAAGGCGCTGATTTCTAGCGTCGTGACGGGCGTCCGTGATTTCGGCCTCATCCAGGTCAGGTATCGGACTCGGCGCGTGCGGGGCTGGTCGCGAGAGCCCGCTCGATGCGCCGGTCGGGCACTAACCAGAGCGCAGCCACCAAGAGATAATGGCCTTGCGACACGGGCGCAGACCTGCATGCAGCAGGTGATGATGATTGTTCCAGTAGATGCCGACGTAGATGAAGCTCAGCACATAACTCAAGAACACGGGAATCTCCGGCAACAGCGCAGCCAACGTGTCGCCGCGCGGGACCTTGAGCTCCAACACGATGATGGTAATGATGATGGCGATGACGCCGTCGCTGAACGCTTCGATCCGATTGCTGCTCATGCGTGGGAGACCTGGGGTTCGAGGTTCGCCTGCGTTATGCTCTCGGGTATGCACAGAGCCTACGTTACGACGCTGCTGGTCGCGGCGCTAGCCTGCGCCCGCGCGGTCGGCGCGGCCGCGGGCGGTCCGCTGCCTCCGGCAGCAGACCAGCAACTCGCACGCGATATGCTGAAGACGCTGGTGGAGATCAATACCACTCACGAGCACGGGTCGACCGAGGCCGCGAAGGCCATCCAAAGCTGGTTGTTGAACGCGGGCTTCGCAGCCGGCGACGTGGTCTTCGTTGCACCGCCCGATCATCCGATGAAGGGCAACGTGGTCGCGCGCTACCGGGGCAAGCACGCGGGCCCCACCGTGCTGTTTCTCGGCCATCTCGACGTGGTCGAGGCGAAACCCGAAGACTGGTCGGTCGATCCGTTCGAGCTCACCGAAAAGGACGGCTGGTTCTACGGCCGCGGCACCATCGACATGAAGGACGGCGACGCCGCGCTGATCGAATCGCTGGTGCGCTTGAAGCGCGAGCACTTCGTGCCGGAGCGGGATCTGATCTTCGCGTTCACCGCGGACGAGGAGGCCGGCGGGGATTCGAACGGTCCCGCGTTCCTGCTCAAAGAGCATCGCGACCTGATCGCCGCGGACCAGGTCATCAACTTGGACGGCGGCGGCGGCGACCTCAAGAACGGCGAGCGGCTGTATTTCGAGGTCGGCACCAGCGAGAAGACCTATCTCACCTATACCCTCGAGACCACGAGTCCCGGAGGACATGGTTCGCTGCCGGGCCCAGACAACGCGATTTATCGACTGGCGGACGGATTGGGCCGCCTCGAGGCATACAAGTTTCCGGTGATGTTGACCGCCACGACCAGGTCGAGCTTCGAGAAGCTCGCCGTCATCGATCCGGGACCCGCCAGCGCCGATATGCGGGCGGTCGCAGCGACGCCATCCGATGCGGCGGCCGCGGAGCGCTTGAGCCAGAACGTGCGCTTCAATGCAGAGCTGCGAACGACGTGCGTCGCGACGCTCATCTCGGGCGGGCACGCCGAGAATGCGCTGCCGCAACGTGCGCGTGCGACCGTGCAATGCCGGATGATGCCGGGCGACACGGAGGCAAACGTTCAATCGCAGCTGGTCACCGTATTGAATGATCCAGCGATCCGCGTCGCGCTGGATGCGCCGCCCATCGTGAGTCCCGAATCGCCGCCCACGCCGCAGATCATGAACAAGATCGCCGCGATCGCTCACTCGATGTGGCCCGGCATCCCGCTGGTACCGACGATGGCGACCGGCTTCAGCGACGATCGACAGACGCGCAACGCCGGCTTCCCAAGTTACGACGTGAGCGGCGTATGGATCGATACGGACGAGAATCGCGCTCATGGCCGCGACGAGCGGGTCGGCGTGCGGGAGTTTGATGAAAGCGTGGAGTTTACTTATCGGCTCATCAAGGGGATGGGAGGGCGGTAGGTACGGTCGATAGGCCCTGTCGGTTCGTCGATTAGGCGGTCGGCTCACATAGCGGCACAGCCGAACCAACTCCTCCCGTATGCAAAGGCCGGCCCTAAATGAGCGCTTGACAGCCTTTGATCGTCTTGGTACCTTTTTATATAAAGGTAGCTTTAATAAATGACTCCTGATCAAAAATTCAATGCCATCCGCAAGGGACTGCTCGAGTTCCTGATCTTGAAAATCGTCTCGGCCGACAAGGTTTACGTCGCGGACATGATGAAAAAATTGAACGCGACCGACTTCGCGACCCAGGAAGGCACGCTCTATCCCCTGCTCAGCAAAATGCGGCGCGAAGAGTTGGTGGACTACGAATGGCAGGAGTCTGAGGCGGGTCCTCCGCGCAAGTACTACAAGCTCACGGCCAAGGGCAAATTGCAGCTTTCCGAATTTGCTGCCTATTGGGATTACCTCAACACAACGATTAACCAGCTAGGGCGCTGAAATGAATACTGTCATCATCGTCAATCTCAACGGCATCGCCTTTCACCTCGAAGAACCGGGCTTCCAGACGCTGCGCGCTTATCTGGACCGTGCCCTATCGCAGTTGTTGGCCAATCCCGACAAGGCTGAGATCATGGCGGACCTCGAACAAGCGATTGCCGACAAGTGTTCGCAATTTTTGGGGCCGCACAAAAACGTTTTGACCGCCGCTGAAATTGACGACGTCGTGCGGCAGATGGGACCGGTGCAGAGCGAATCCGCCGAGGCCACCGAGGGCACGGCCCCCGACGGTGCGGATCCGGCTAAAGCCGGTGCGACGCCCTCCTCTTCCCCCGGATCGACCCAACACACGGGCACCGCGCAAAGCGCATCGCCAGGACCGTCGGTGAGGCGTCTGTACCAGATTCGTGAAGGCGCGATGATCAGCGGAGTATGCACCGGCATCGCGGCGTATTTGAACGTCGATGTGACGGTCGTGCGGATTTTATTTGCCCTGTTTGCCGTATTGACCTACGGACTCGGTGTGATCGTTTATATCGCCATGATGCTCGTGATCCCATTCGCCAATACCAGCGAAGAACACGCGGCGGCGACCGGCGCGCCCTTCAATGCCCAACAAGTCATCGACCGCGCCAAGAAACATTACGCCGAGTTCAAAGATAGCCGCGAGTGGCGGCAGCACTGGCGCGCGCAACGACGCGAATGGCGCCGCAAATGGCGCACCGAGCGCATTTGGTGGGGCACCAATCTTCAGCGCAATGCCTATCAATTCCGGACCGGAACAAGCTACGCCGGCCAAATCGTCGCGGGTTTGATGTTGCCGTTTCTAGCCATCGGCAGCACCCTGCTGAGCTGTGCGATGATTGCCGCCGTTGTCATTTTGGCATCCACGGGAAGCCTGCTTGGCTGGCACGCCACCGACAACATGCCTCTGTGGGCGGCCGTGCTCATCTTGATCATCGTATTCAGTGCGTTAAGCTCGCCATTTCGCCATGCGCGCAAGGCCATATACTTCAACCAAACCTCGTACAACTTGTTTTGGTTCACCGCCTGGTACGAAGTCATTTCCTTCGCTCTATTCGCGGGAATTTGCTGGCTGGCATACACCCACATTCCGGAGGTGCACACCTTCTTCCAAAACTTCGTAGAAAACATGCGCAGCCTATGGCAGAACATCTTGGACTCAATCGAGCATTCAGCGCATCACGCGGCGGCGGTGCGGCAGAGCAACTGCTGGACGTCGTCCGCACCTATTTGAAATGAGGCAGCCATGACCGTAAATAGCAAGATTTCCGGTGCACTGAACCATCAGCATGTCTTCCTTGGGGACGGGCACGACCAGAGCGAGCGCAAGACCTGGACTGTGATTTGGCTCTGTGGCGCGATGATGTGCGCCGAAATCGTGGGCGGTCTGCTGTTTGGATCCATCGCGCTGGTGGCGGATGGTCTGCACATGAGCACCCACGCCGGCGCCCTGCTCCTCGCGGCTCTCGCCTATACCTACGCGCGCCGGCACGCAGCGAATGCTGACTTCACCTTCGGCACTGGGAAATTCGGTGATCTGGCTGGCTTCACCAGCGCCATCGTTCTCGCCATGATCGCGCTCCTCATCGGTTACGAGTCCGTGACCCGGTTTCTGGCACCCGTCCAGATTCACTTCGCGGAGGCGATACCGATCGCCTGTCTCGGCCTTGCCGTGAACATCGCGAGCGCGTGGCTCTTGAGCAGTGGCGGTCATCATCACGGGCATAGCCATGGGCACGGGCACGGGCACGGGCACGGGCACGACGATGAGGTCGAAATTCCGCAGCGCTCCGCGGCCGACGTCGCGGAGTTTCTCGGTATGATCCCGGGATGCTGTCAGATTCGCTAGGTAACCCGGTCGGCGCCATGGGCGAGGCGACGTTGCGCGCCATCGATGATTTCGTCGAGGGCTTCCTCGCCTACGAGACGCGGGCGGAGGCCATCGTTGCCGCGGCGGATGCGGCGCCCGAGTGTTGTCTCGCCAACGTTTATGCGGGATTGCTGTGGATGTTCCTGGAGGCACCGTACGCCGCGGCGCGCGCCACCCCGTATCTGGCGGCAGCCGAGCGAACCTTAGCCGGTGCGACGTGGCGCGAGCAGTTGAACGTGGCCTTGCTGCGCGCCTGGATCGCCGACGATCTGCGCGGTGCCATCGCCGTCTGCGAGCGCATCACCGACGAATTTCCCCGCGATCTTGTGATCGTCAAGGTGCAGCAGTATTTCGAATTCAACCGCGGTAATTCGCCGGCCATGTTGCGGGTCGCACTCAAGGTCGCGGCGCGCAACGGCGAAGTCCCCTATCTGCATGGCATGCTGGCCTTTGCCTACGAGCAATGTCATCTGCTCGAAGAGGCCGAACTCGCGGCGCGCACCGCGCTCGAGCTCAAGCGCAAGGAGCCGTGGGCGCAGCATGCGCTCGCCCACGTCATGCTGACCCGCGGCCAGATCGATGCCGGAGCGCGATTTCTAGAGAGCGTGCAGGACACCTGGACCGGTTTGAATTCGTTCATGATCACGCATCTATGGTGGCATAAGGCACTGTTCAATCTCAGCCAGGGCAGGCAAGCCGAAGTGCTCGACATCTATGATCGCTATTGCTGGGCCTTCGCCAAAGACTATTCTCAGGACCAGGTGGGTGCGGTGTCGCTGCTCGCCCGCATGGAGATCGCCGGCATCGACGTGGGCGAGCGCTGGCAGGACCTCGGTGATTATCTGCTGGCCCGCACCCGCGATACGGTGCAGCCCTTCCTCACCATGCAGTATCTGTATGGGTTGGCGCGGGCCGGCCGGCCGGAGGCCGAAGTGTTGTTCGAGACGGTACGGCAGATCGCGCGTGACGCACCGGCGCATGCGCTCGAGGTGTGGCGAGACATCGCGCTGCCCGCCTGTGAGGGGCTGTATGGATTAGCGCGCGGCGACTTCGATGCCGGGTGGCGCCACTTGGGCGCGGCCATGCCGCGCATGGTCGAGGCCGGCGGCAGCCACGCACAGCGGGACTTGTTCGAGCAACTCTTGCTCGATGCTGCCATCAAGAGCGGGCGGCTCATCCTCGCGCAGCAGATGCTCGAGCAGCGACGTGCCTATGATCCCGACGGCGTGCCGCTGAATGTGGCACTGGCGGGCGTGTACGATGCGCTCGGACTGCCGGCGCTCGCGCAACGGGCGCAACTGCGCGCGCAAGTCACCCGCGCCCGACATCCCGACTGAGAGACACCATGCCCGACGACATCGCGGCCGACGCCATCGCGGAGAGGTTGTTCGAGATCATCGACTCACGGCGCGAGGAGCTCGTGGCGTTGACCCAGGAGTTGATCCGCTTTCCCACCATCAACCCGCCCGGCGAGGCCTATCAGCCGTGCGCCGAGTTCATCGGCAGGCGGTTGCAGCCGCGTGGCTTCGAGGTGCAGTACGTGCGTGCGCTGGGTACGCCGGGCGACAACGACCAATATCCGCGCATCAACGTGATCGCGCGCCGCGACGGTGCTGCCGGCGCAAGTTGCGTGCATTTCAACAGCCACATCGACGTGGTCCAGACGGGCAGCGGCTGGACCGTGGATCCGTTCGCCGGCGTGGTGCAGGGCGGCAAGGTCTACGGCCGGGGTGCGTGCGACATGAAGGGTGGGCTCGCGGCGTCGATCATCGCGGTGGAGGCGCTGATCGACTCCGGCGCGCCGCTGCCCGGTGCGCTGGAGATATCGGGTACGGTCGACGAAGAATCGGGTGGTTACGGCGGCGTGCACCATCTGGCCGAACGTGGCTGGTTTTCGCCGCCGAAGGTCAATCACGTCATCATTCCCGAGCCGCTCAACGTGGACCGGGTGTGCATCGGACATCGCGGCGTGTGGTGGGCGGAGATCGAGACGCATGGCCGCATCGCGCATGGGTCGATGCCCTTTCTCGGCGATTGCGCCGTGCGGCACATGCATGCGGTGATCGAGCGCTTCGAGCGCGAACTGTACCCGAAGCTCGCGGCGCGACGCACCGACATGCCGGTGGTGCCGTCGGGTGCGCGCAGCTCCACCTTGAACATCAATTCGATTCACGGCGGTCAGGCCGAGCAGCAGGGCGGCTATCCCGCACCGTGCGTGCCGGATTCCTGTCGGATGGTGATCGATCGGCGGCTGCTGATCGAGGAGAGCATCGATGGCGTCAAGGCCGAGGTAGTCGACTTGCTCGAGCAATTGGCCCGGGAGCGCGCCGGATTCCGTTACGATATCCGCGACATTTTCGAGGTGATTCCGACGATGGCGGACCGCAATGGCCCGGTGGCCCGGCACACGGCGGCGGCGATACTGCGCGTGCTCGGCCGCGACCCCGAGTTCATCTGCTCGCCCGGCACCTACGATCAAAAGCATATCGACCGGGTCGGCAAACTGAAAGATTGCATCGCTTACGGCCCGGGAATCCTCGATCTCGCGCATAAGCCGGACGAGTACGTGGTGATCGACGACATGGTCGCCTCGGCCAAGGTGATGGCGCTCGCCGCCTGGTCGCTCGTCAACCAGCGCGCATGAGGCAAGGCGCGCGGCGCACTCTCGCGCTGCTCACGACGCTGCTGCTGATGTGCACGCTGGTGTGCCGGGCGGGCGCCGGTAGTGGCGGTGGCGTCGGCGGTGGCGTGACCATCGGCATGCAACTCGAGCCGCCGATATTGGATCCCACGGCCAGTCCCGCGGCCGCCATCTCCGAGGCGTTGTACGGCAACGTCTTCGAGGGGTTGGTGCAGTTCGCGCCAGACGGTTCGGTGCTGCCGCAGCTCGCCTCGTCCTGGGACGTGTCCGCGGACGGACTCACCTACACCTTTCACCTGCAGAGCGGCGTGCGCTTCCACGACGGCACGCCGTTCGACGCCGGTACGGCAAAGTTCTCACTGGACCGCGCGCTCGCGGCGGACTCGGTCAATCCGCAGAAATCGCGCTTGGCGGCGGTGCGCGACGTCGGGGTGATCGATGAGCACACCCTGCGGCTCGGACTCAGCCGTCGCTCCGGCGGCCTGCTGCAGACGCTTGCGTGGGGCTCCTTCGTCATGGTCGCGCCGCCATCGGCGGCGACCAATGCCACGCAGCCGGTGGGCACCGGTCCCTTTCGTGTGGCCGAGTGGCGGCGTGGCGACTCGCTGCGGCTCGAGCGGACTCCCGGCTATTGGGGCAAAGCCGCGCGATTGCCCGGCGCCACCTTCAAGTTCATCGCCGATCCGAGCGCCGCCTACGCAGCCCTCATGGCCGGCGACGTCGATGCATTCGACAACTATCCGGCGCCGGAGAGCCTCGCGCAGTTCGCCGCCGATCCGCGCTTCGTGGTGTTCGCGGGCCCCACCGAGATGGAAACCATCCTGGCGCTCAACAACCGCAACCCGCCGCTCGACAATGTGCTGGTGCGCAGGGCCATCGCCCATGCGCTCGACCGGCGCGCCATCATCGACGGCGCCATGTTCGGCTACGGCACGCCCATCGGCAGCCATTTCCCGCCGCGCAATCCCGCTTACGTCGATCTCACCGCGCAATATCCGCACGATCTGGCGAAGGCGAGGCAGCTGCTCGCGCAGGCGGGCTACCCGCAGGGTTTCGCCGTGACGCTCAAGCTGCCGCCGCCGAGTTATGCGCGTCGCAGCGGCGAAATCATCGCCTCGCAGCTGGCCGCGGCGGGCATCCGCGTCAGCATCGTGAATCTCGAATGGGCGCAGTGGCTCGACCAGGTGTACAGCCGCCATGATTTCGACATGAGCATCGTCGGTCACGCCGAGCCCATGGACTACGACATCTACGCGCGCGATGACTATTACTTCGGCTACTCGAGTGCGGCGTTCAAAGCGCTGATCGCGGCGCTCGAGGACACCACCGATCCCGAGCGGCGGCGCACGCTGCTGGGGCAGGTGCAGCACACCCTGGCGGACGACGCGGTCAACGGCTTTCTCTTCCAGTACCCCAAGCTCGCGATCTGGAATGTTCATCTGCACGATCTCAAGCTCGACAATGTATTGGGCGTGGTCGACCTCCGGACGGCCTACGACGATCGCGTCGCGGCGGGCGCCGCTCCGGCCATGCGCGCCGCGCTGCCATCGGCCGGCACCGCGTACGCGCTCGCGCTCGCGCTCTTAAGCAGCGCGGCGCTGCTGGTGCTCACGGCGCGACGTTTCGGCTTGGCGTTCTTGGGCGGCCGGCTCATCGTGCTGGCGGTGACCCTGCTCGCCGCCACGGGCATCGTGTTCATGGTGGTGCAGATCGTGCCCGGGGACCCGGTGAGCTACATGATGGGCTTGCATGCCGAGCCCGCAGCCGCGGCCGCGATCCGCCACCAGTTGGGCCTCGACGTGGCGCCGCTGCATCGCTATGGCGCCTGGGTGGTCGGCATGCTGCACGGTGATTTCGGTTCGAGCTACACCTATCGGGTGCCGGTCGGACGCTTGATCGCCGAGCGCCTGCCGCTGTCCTTGCCGCTGGCGTTGTATGCGCTGTTGCTGTCGACGGTGATCGCCCTGCCCGTGGCCTTGATCGCCGCCGCGCGACGCGGACGCGGCAGCGACTGGGTGCTGACCGGCTTCACGCAGATCGGCCTCGCGCTGCCAAATTTCTGGCTCGGCATGCTGCTGGTGCTGCTGTTTGCCGTGACATTGCACTGGGTGTCCGCCGGCGGCTTTCCGGGCTGGAGCGCCGGTGTCCGGCCGGCCCTCGAGGCGCTGACCTTGCCGGCCGTGGCGCTCGCGATGCCGCAGGCGGCGATCCTCGCGCGCGTGCTGCGCGGCGCGCTGCTCGACACGCTGCACGAGGATTACATCCGCACGGCGCGCGCCAAAGGCGCGGGCGAGTGGCGCGTGTTGTGGCGCCATGCGCTGCCGAATGCGCTGGCGCCGCTCCTCACCATACTCGGCATGCAGTTCTCATTCCTGCTGGCCGGCGGGGTCATCATCGAGAACGTGTTCTTTCTCCCGGGCTTGGGCCGGCTGGTGTTCCAGGCGATCGTGCAGCGGGATCTCATCGTGGTGCAGAGCGTGGTGGTGGTGTTGGTGTTCGCGGTGGTGCTGGTCACCTTCCTCGTCGATTTGTGCCATGCGCTGGTCAATCCCCGACTGGCCGACCTTGGGTCTTCTCGATGAGCCGGCACCCGCGGGAGTGGAGCCTCGCCGTGGGCGGCTCGATCACCGTCGCGTTCGTTGCTATGGCGGTGCTGGCGCAGTTCTGGACACCATATGATCCAGAGCTGCTCACGATCGGCGACAAGCTGCAGCCGCCCACCTGGCAGCATTGGTGCGGCACCGATCAACTCGGCCGGGACGTGCTGTCGATGATCATGGCCGGGGCAAGAAACTCGGTGGGCGTCGCGCTGTTGTCGGTGCTGATCGGGGCCGGCGTCGGGGTGCCGGCAGGTCTCATCGCCGCCGCACGGGGCGGGGTGAGCGACGAGGTCATCATGCGCGGCAACGATCTGATCTTCGCCTTTCCGGCGCTGTTGCTCGCCATCCTCATCACCGCCGTGGCCGGGCCGGGTGCCGTGAATGCCATCATCGCGATCGGCATATTCAACATCCCGGTGTTCGCGCGGGTCACGCGCGGCGGAGCGCTCGACCTGTGGAGTCGCGACTACGTGCTTGCCGCACGGGTCGCGGGCAAGGGGCGGCTCGGCATTTCGTTCGAACACGTTTTGCCCAATCTCGCCGGATTACTGCTGGTGCAGGGGACCATCCAGTTCTCCCTCGGGGTCATTGCCGAAGCGGGTCTGTCATATGTCGGCCTGGGAGCGCAGCCGCCTGCCCCAAGTTGGGGCCGGATGTTGAACGAGGCGCAGACGCTGACCGCGTTGGCGCCTACGCTGGCTCTGTTCCCCGGCCTCGCCGTGGTGCTGTTCGTGCTCGGGTTGAACCTGGTCGGTGACGGCCTCAGGCAGCGCTGGGCGCGATGACCGGGCTTCTAAGGGTCGACTCACTGAGTGTCGAGATCGGCGATGCGGCCGTGCTGAAGAGCCTGTCGTTCGGCGTCGACAGTGGCGAAGTGCTCGGCCTGGTCGGCGCGTCGGGCTCGGGGAAATCCATGACCGCGCTGGCGCTGATGCAGCTCCTGCCGGCGCGCGCGAGGCTCACCGGGGCGGTGCGCCTCAAAGGGGTCGAGCTTTGCGGCATGCGCGCGGCGGAACTGCAGCAGATGCGCGGCCGGCACGTCGGCATGGTATTCCAGGAGCCGATGAGCGCGCTCAATCCGTCGATGCGGATCGGCGATCAGGTGGCGGAGACCGTCCTGCTGCATGGCGCTGCCTCGGCGGCGCAGGCACGCGTCATGGCACGCGATACCCTCGATGCCGTCGGCCTCGCGGGTACGCAAGGTGCACTCGACCGCTATCCGCATCAACTCTCCGGCGGTCAACGGCAGCGCGTGGCCATCGCCATCGCCATCGTGCTAGGGCCCGCGCTGCTCATCGCCGACGAGCCGACCACGGCGTTGGACGTGAGCACCCAGGCGCAGGTGCTCACGTTGCTGTGCGAACTGGCACGCAGCCGGCGCATGGGACTCATCCTGGTCAGTCACGATCTCGCGGTGATCGCGCAGCACACGGACCGGGTGGCGGTGATGCAGGCGGGTGAGATCGTCGAACAGTGCCTTACCACCCCGACGCTGCAAAATTTTCAGCACCCTTACGCCAAGGCCCTGTTGGCGGCTGCCGTGTTGGCGCCCAAGCGCCATGCGGGCGTCGGGGCGGCGCCGCGCGACCATCGCGGCGCTGCGGTATTGGAGGTTCGCGGCGTGGTGCGCGACTATGCGCTGCCGCGGCGCTCGCTGTGGCGCCCGGCCGGCACGTTTCACGCGGTGGACCACGCGACGCTCGCGATTCATCCGGGCGAAACCGTCGGCCTGGTGGGCGAGTCCGGTTCCGGCAAATCGAGTTTGCTGCGCGCCATCCTGGGTCTGGAGCCACTCCAGGCGGGCGAAGTGCATTTGCTCGGCGAATGCCTGTCGCGGGCAACCGGCCGCACGCAACGGCGCTTGCGCCGGTCGCTGCAAGCGGTGTTCCAGGACCCTTACGGCAGCTTCGATCCGCGGTGGTCGGTCGAGCAGCTGGTGTCGGAACCGTTTCATTTGCTCGACGTGCCTCCCTCAGCCGCGGAGCGGCGCCGCCGCGTGGCCACGGCGCTGGAACAGGTGGGCCTGTCGCCGCGGGACGGGTCGCGCCGTGCGCACGAGTTTTCCGGTGGTCAGCGGCAGCGCATCGCCATCGCGCGCGCGCTCATCACCGAACCCAAGGTAGTGGTGTTCGACGAGGCGGTCTCCGCCCTCGACGTGTTGGTGCGGGCGCAGATACTCGAGCTGCTGGCCGGCTTGTCGGAGCGGTTGCAGCTCGCCTATTTGTTCGTCACACATGATCTCGCTGTATTGCGCGCGATCGCCGACCGGGTGTACGTGATGCAGCGCGGGCGTATCGTCGAGGAGGGACCGACGCTGCGGCTGCTCACGGCCCCGGTGCATGCCTATACGAAAATGCTGGTGGCCGCGACGCCGCGGCTGGCGGTGGACGGGGGGTGAGCACAAGGCCTGCTGTGCCGCTGCCCGCCTCCATGCAGGCAGTCTCTGAGCTTGGCAACTAGGGGTATGTATCTATTCCGTACTACCCGGTACGGTGGAATTGATCGTGACACGTGTTGCATTGATGGTTCCGGTTACCGTCGCCACAGGTGTACTTAGTGCAACATCGAGGGAGTCCGTGCTGGTCCAAACGTACACTTTGAGCGTGAACGTCCCGGTCATGTGATTCGCGTCTTTGAGTTTCACCGTCTCGGTGAGCTGAATCGCATTGGCCGGACTCTGTCCGCTCACATCCCAGGCAAGGGGCAAATGGTTGAGCTGGTACGTCCCGGGTCCGACCTGCTTCCAAACGCCGAGGCAGAAATTGCTGGTGATTGGCGGGTGCACACCGGAATTCTGGATCTCAGTGCCGTCGGAATGCCATTGGGCGTAACCGTCGTCCACTACTGTCCCATTTGGCGCGGCCAACTGAAAGCGCCACATGCCCACGATACCCGCTTCGTCGGACCAGCCCCAAGGATCGCTGACCTGCAGGAATTGTCGCTCAGCCCCCGGCCGATAGACTGCCGAGATCAGCGTCGGGGACGCTTGCGTCGAAGGGTTCCAAGCGTTCGGTTTGAGCATTGGCGGCGTAAAGCCGCATCCGGCCTGCGCGCTGTTGACGATTGAGAATGCAGCAACGCTCAGTGCGAGCGCGGCCAGCAAAGGTCGCATCGAGAATTTCATGGCATTTCCCCTACAAGATCGTTGTTCAAATTCATGACAGGGCTCCCGGGTGACATGTTTGAAATCTTTGTCGATTGCATACCGACGCCTGCCAATCTAGTCTCGACTCCGGCGTATGTCCTTTGCCAACTGTGAGGAATTCGTGAGGGTTCCAGGGAGGGTGGGGTCACTTGCATCAAGTGGTGTATCGCTGCGGAGATTGTGAACTCGACAGCGCCAATCGCACGTTCAAACGCGGGCAAGCGCAGTGCACCATCGAACCCAAGGTGTTCGCGGTGCTGCTTCAACTCGTCGGCCGACCCGGGGAACTGGTGACCCGCGAGCAGCTTCTCGATTCGGTGTGGGGGCATCGCTACGTAACATATTCCACCTTGAACCGAGTCATCGGCTTGGCCCGGCGTGCCCTCGGCGACGATGCCGACGCGCCTCAGCGCATCCTCACCGTCCACGGGGCGGGCTATCGCTACGTCGGACCGGTGGAGCGAGCTGTATCGACCCCCGAGTCCCGCGCGTACTTCGGGCCGCCGGCTGCGGTGCGTCTGCCGGCCCCCTTGGGTACGTTGATCGGTCGCGAGGCCGAGCTCAAGCAAATCGATGAGCTGCTGGAAAGCGGCCGCTCGCTCACCATCCTGGGGAGCGGCGGCATGGGCAAGACCCAATGCGCACTGGCGTTTGCGCACTCGCGGCCGGATGCGTATCCGCACGGTGTATGGTTCTTCGACCTGGCGCCGCTGAGGCGAGCCCTCGATTGGCTGCAAGCGCTGGCCTTGTCTCTGGCCATCGCGCCGGCTGGTGAAAACGACCTCGTGGACAAGATCGCAGACAGCCTGACGGAGCGGCGCGCGCTCCTGCTCCTCGATAATTGCGATCGACTCTCGCTGGAGGTGGGAGCGCTGGCCATCGAGTTGCTGCGCCGTACGCGTCACCTCAAGGTTCTTGCGACTTCGCAGCAGCCGCTGCGCTTCGTCAGCGAGCGGATTTTGCGCATGCCGCCGCTCGGATTGCCCAAGATACGGCAGGCATCGGAAGATTCTGATCTGGAGCAGATTGCCGCGGCGCCCGCGGTGGCCCTGCTGCTGGAGCGCATCCACGATGCGCAAACCGAATTCAAGCTGAGCCGCGCGAATGCCGGCGCCATGGTCGAGATTTGCGAACGGCTGGACGGTATGCCGCTGGCGTTGGAACTCGCGGCCGTGCGTTTCGCGCTGCTCTCGCCCGAACAGGTGCTGGACCGGCTCGATCAGCGCTTCGGCTTTCTGGTGAGCGATGTCGCCGGCCGCGATCATCGTCATCGCAATCTGAACGCGCTGCTGGAATGGGGTTACGCCTTGTTGTCGCCGAAAGAACAACGGCTGTTGGCATGGCTCAGCGTGTTCGTCCAAGGGTGGGCGGTCGAAGCCGTGATCGATCTGGCGCCGGCGTTCGGCACGTCGCCTGAGCTCGCGGTCGACTTGTTGACCGGCCTCGCCAACAAGTCATTGGTCGCCGTCGACCACAGTGTCGCTCCGCCGCGCCACAGACTGCTCGAGAGCGTGCGCGAATTCGCGCTCGAACGGCTCAAAACCCTGGGCGAGGAGCGGAACGCGCGCGAGGCGCACCTCGCCTACGTTTTGCACATGACCGCGTCAGCCAACGAGGCGATGCTCGGGAACCGCATGCGCGAGCGGGTGGCGCTGCTCATGCGCGAGCATGGCAACATCGATGCCGCATCGGAGTATGCGTCCGGTCCCGGTGGCGATGCACAAGCGGCCGTGCAGATTGCCGGCAACCTGGCGATATATTTCAAGGCGCACGGCGACGCCCTGCTTGGCAAACGCCTCTGCGACCGCGCGCTCGCCCGCGAGCCGCTCGATGTCAGCCGTGAACTGGCGCTGACGCAGCTCTGCCGCGGACTCAGCAGTTTTTTCAGCGAGAAAAAGGGCAACTCGACCGTTCCCCTGCTGGAAGCTGCGCGCTTGGCGCGGCAGATGAATGACTCATGGACCGAGGCATATTCCTGTGGGCACCTGGCGCTCCTGCTGATTCATCTAGGAAGGTTGTCCGAAGCCGTGATTCAGGCCGACGTGGTCGCCCGCCTGGCGCAAGCCCGAGGCGACGAGGTGTTGCTGGGGCTCGCCGGACTGGCGCGTGGCTGGCTCCATCTGGCGCAAGAGAATGTCGAAGATGCGTTGGCCGAATTGCGCGCCGTGCGCGACCTTGGCTTCGAATCCCATCAACATCATTTCATCGGCGTATACATCGGCTTGAGTCTGTTCCGGCTTGGGCGGTATGCGGCCGCCGCCCGCGAATGGCAAGAGGCCATGCGCAACGCCACCTCGGTCGGCCATCTGCGCGGGGCTGCGGGGTCAGTGGAAGGCTGTGCCTATATTGCCGAGCGCTTCGGCGACGCTGAGGCGGCCTGCCGCTTTCTCGGCGCCGCGGAGCAGATTCGGCAGCGCGCGCAATCGCCGCTGTTCAGCTTTTGGTATCGCCACAACGACGCGGCCCGTGCGGCACTGTGCGCGAAGCTCGGAACCGCCGGCTATGAGTCCGCCCTACAGGCGGGCGTGCGCATGCATTCGGAGGACGCGTTCAACGAAGCCGCAATGCGATTGCGGCAATTCGGCGAGGCTGCGCCGGGTCAAGATTGACCCGGTCAGGATTGAAGAGTGCCTGCGGCATCGTAAGTGCGGCGCAGACTGGCGAGCCGGGCGGCATGGGTGCCAAACCGGCGGACTAGGTCATGATCGTCCTGGTCGGTGAAGTTCGTGAGGATGCCGGGCAGTGCGTCGCCGGACGCTCTTGCATGAAGCGCGCGGACACCCTCGCGGAGTTCCCCGAGTGCGCAGGCGGCGTCGGTGACGCCGATGAAATTCACGAAGAAGCGAGCTTGGCGATGTGCGAACGCGGTTTCGTCCGCCGCAACGCGCGCGACGGCGCCGCCCATGTGCTGCAGATGAATCTCGCAGCGCTTGGTCGGCAGGCAATTGGCCATGGAGGCGAGTTCGTTCAATGTTGAATCGCTCAGGGCCGCGTAGTTGGCGGTCTTCCAGTAATAGTAGTGACCGCGCGGCGCACCGGGATCCTGCATTCGTTGCCATTGCGCATAGGGTATCGGTCCAACATGATCCACCAGCGGGGATCCCCACGCACGCAGCGGCGCCAATACGCGCTCACCCTCGTCGAGCGCGCCGCTCCAGCACAGCGCGAACAGGATGACCGGACGGCCATGCCACTCCGGCTCGATGAACGGCAGCGGTGGCGCGTGCGCAATGACCGCAATTCCGCAGAATTCGTCGGGCGCATCGGCGGCGAAGTCGCGGAAAAAGCGCAAGGCGGCGGGACCCTGCTCGGCGGAATGCACGATGAGTCCCGCCAACACATCGCGCAATGGATGCAGCGCGAACTCGAAGCTGGTCACGACGCCGAGACCGCCGCCTCCGCCGCGCAATCCCCAATAGAGGTCGGCGTGCTCGCCGGGGGTGGCGCGGACGAAGCGGCCATCCGCCAACACGACCCCGACGCTGCGCACATTGTCGCAGGCGAGCCCGTGTTTGCGCATGAGCCAGCCCGCGCCGCCGCCCAAGGTGAAGCCGCCGACGCCCGTGCTCGAGACCAAGCCGCCGGTGGTTGCGAGTCCCTCGGCTGCGGTCGCGGCATCGACATCGCGCCAGAGCGCTCCGCCTTGCACGATGGCGATTCTCGACTCGCGGTTCACGCTCAC